>Ga0105048_10000018_pt1 | contig 192434 bp, 137 predicted proteins | sample MAT05_FD_78382 | JGI IMG/M metagenome (GOLD analysis project Ga0105048, IMG submission 78382) | Freshwater microbial communities from Lake Fryxell liftoff mats and glacier meltwater in Antarctica - MAT-05 | ecosystem: Environmental > Aquatic > Freshwater > Ice > Liftoff microbial mat | place...
CCAAACTACCGGTGCCGGTTATCTGTGTGCCGAAGTTGGGTGTACCATTGGCCAATGGTGCATTGCCTTCCTGCCAGGCCGCATTGATGGTTTGTGTGCCGGTGGTGGGTACTGATAATAACCTCCAGCTACGGAAACCGATATTGGGGATGTAGCGTTCTACGGTTACATTACCTGTAATATAGCTACCAAAACTTACATCACCTGCAGCCACACTGGACGTACCAAACTGGTTAGATTGTAAAGTTAAGAAGCCATTTGACTGCAATTGAGACCCGGCCTGAACCGTAACGATTCCCGGAATAACTGTTGACGTTCCACCAGAAATTTCTACGGCCGACGCTAAGGTTGTATTACCGCTGTTGATGGTTAAACTGTTTAACCTTACTGCACCCGATGAAATTAACGTGATCGTTGAATTCAACACGAGGCTGGAAGCATCTGAACCCACCAGGCTGGAACTGGAACTGCCAGTAAAACCACCATTGATGGTAAGTGTTTTATCATTCAGTGAAAGTGAAGCACCATCATTAATGGTAAGTCCATTTACAGCGGCATCCACGTTTAAGACTGGTTGAATACTGGTAACAGGTATGATTACATCCAGTGTTGCATTGGGTAAGCAACCTGTCCAGTTGAGTACATTATCCCAGTTGCTGTTAAAAGCTCCCGTCCAGGTAGTAGCCGTACTTGGGTTAAAATAAACTTCAATAGTATGGTTGGCACTTACATTAGTAAAAGTATATTCTGACACAGCACCTAATGACGCTGTTCCATCTATAATTACTTCCGCAATGTCGTTGCAGGGGTCTGCTGTAATCGTAAAGGTTTGGTTTGCTCCGCCGTTCACTGCAACATTACCGTTTGGAGAAATGCTTCCACCGGCGTAAGCGGTTGATGTGATGGTAAAGTTATTGGAAGGTGTAACAGCAGCCCACGTAGTTCCGACCCTGATTTCATCAATATCTGCTTTCGGAGAATTATTGGTATTTCTTAAAAAGATAGATGCAAAAGTAGTTTGACCTATTGTGCCACTGTTATTGCTAACACTTCCACCAGGTTCTGATCCGCCAAGGGATGAAGGATTAACCCACAAATAACTGATATCATTGGAAGCTCCGTTAAAATCATGCTTTACTACAACCAGGTAGGTGGTGCCAAAACTAAGGTCGGTGGCAACATCTGTAATGGTGGGTGTTCCGCCAGAACTATTGGTGATACCCAGCCTGAAATTGAGCCCTCCATTAGCACTTTTTATAAACACCCTTGAAAAAAGGGCTGTAACGCTGGTACCACTGGTGCCACCGAAACCAGTGAAATAATCTCCACCTGCTGATAGTTGTGTATTATCCGTGACATTTAGCAGGAATGAATAATATGCCACAGTCCCGGAACTAGTAACTGCCCTGTTTACATCCCTTGGCGTAGTTGTACCATTACCCGGCATTCTGATTTTGTTACCCGTTGGCGCTTGCAATCCAGTATAAGTAAGGCTTCCCGTAGTAACGGCAATTATTCCTGTTTGAGAGTTGCTGTGTGTGGTCCAGTTATTATTAACCGTACTGGAAGCTGCAGTATTACCACCAATATTATCACCGTTGGTATAACTAAAACTTTCATAAAGGGGTTCTGCCCACCTTGCATATAACACTACATCGGCTGCGCCTAAGGTAAATGTTGCGCTGCCAGTTGCGGCATAGTTGGTACCCGTACCGTTTGCAGCGGTATTCCAACCTAAAAAAACTGCACCTGTTTTTGCCAGGTTGCCGGTATTGGCCAGCACAGTAACTAAGGTATTATATACATAAGGACTGCCTGGATCAACTGGTACTGTACCGCCTGTATTTCCATTACCATCATAGGTAACTGTATAACTGTTAATAGACCATTGGGCATAGAGTAATGTGTTAGCCAACAGATTCGAAATAGTGCCACCTGCACTGTAAGCAGTTCCACTACCGTCCGCACTTGTATTCCAGCCAGTAAATGTGTAACCCGTTTTAACTAATGCGCCAACACCCAGCACTGTTACATTTGAACCAGCCTCATAAGGACTACCCGGATCAACCGGAGGCGTACCACCGGTATTGGTATTACCATTATAAGTTACCGTGTAGGTAATGACAGTCCATTGCGCATACAAATCAACGTTAGCCGCAATAGCTGAAATGGTACCGCCGGCACTGTAAGCTGCGCCGCCTCCGTTTGGTTGGGTATTCCAGCCATTAAAGTTATAGCCGGTCTTTACAAGTGTTCCCACACCAAGTACTGTTACATTTGAACCGAAGTTATAGGGACTACTACCATCAACCGGCGCAGAACCGCTTGTTTCGCCGTTGCCAAAATACATTACGGCAAACGTATTGATCGTCCATTGTGCGTACAATATAACACTGGCTGCAATGCTTACAATTGTATTACCCGCAATATAAGGCGTACCGGTTCCATCTGCTGCTGTATTCCAACCTGCAAATGTGTAACCGGTTTTTGCAAGAATAGCAGGCGTACCAATATTACCAAGTATAGTCACATTCGCTCCCGCTGTATAAGGGCTGCTGCCATCTACCGGCACATTGCCACTGGTGCTGGTATTACCATTATAAAAAACAGTATAAGCATTATTTAATGTCCATTGTGCAAACAGTGTTACAGGCGCTGTGATATTTGAAATAGTACCGCCTGAAATATAAGGCGTGCCGGTTCCATCTGCGGATGTATTCCAACCATTAAAAGTAGAGCCGGCTTTTACGAGATCGCCAACACCTAACACCGTTGCGCTTGAACCATGATTATATGGGCTGCTACCATCATTGGGTGCTGTACCGCCTGTATTGCCATTACCATTGTAGGTTACAGCATACGTATTAATAGTCCATTGGGCAAACAAAGTGGTATTAGCGGCAATACCTGGTATAGTACCAGCCGGGCTGTACGCAGTACCACTACCGTTCGATGCGGTGTTCCAACCAGCAAATGTGTAACCAGTGCGGGTTAATGAGCCTGCACCCAGTACAGTAACATTAGAGCCCGAAGCATACGGACTGTTTACGTCGACGGGTGCGGTGCCGCCTGTGTTGCCATTGCCATTGTATAAAACTGTATAGTTTACAACGGAGGCGGTAACCGAACCATTTACAGTGATGTCATTTCCAGGTCCATCTCCAGGCCCACCTGTTCCTGTCCCGGCCTCCGAGAATCCGTATAAACGATAGGTAACAGGAGAGGTCGAATTCGATTGCGAAAAAGTAAAAGTAAATGTTTGCGTGCTGGTATTATCAACAACACTCTTTGCGGCATCGAGGTTGGCACCGTAACTATCTACTGAATTTCTTAATGCGATCTGTGTTAAACCGGTAGCGGATCTTTGAATTTGCATCGTAATTGAACTTACGGAGAATTGAAAACCACTATTAGGGGTGATTGTGAATTCCATATAGTCATTGCCAGTAACTGCATTCGCTATGGACGTGACAGCCCAGCTGGTCGCATTGAAACGATCTGCATTTGTACCAGCGGTTAATCCGGCACCTCTTGTGATTGTTGAATTCGTAAGGTTGACATTATTCGAATTGGATATCGCAGAAGTTTCGCTTCCTGCTAATCCTGCAAAATCAAACGTCAGGATTTGTGTTTTGCCAACATTTACCAACAAAAAAAGGAATGTCGCCGTGGCAATAAAAATTTTAAATAAACGATTACCCAAAAATAAATTCGACTGGGTTAAACGTGCATCAATTGCTGTCGCTGGTGTAAAATTACGCATATATCAATTTTTGATTTTGAGAACTTTTTTTGAAATGGTAAGCATGCATTTGTACAGAATAACTGAACAGGCTGCAAGATTAATGGAAAAAGGAAATGCTACCAAACAACTTGACTAATAACCTTGGTATTTAATGATAAGTTAACCCTGCATAGTTTAGCAACATTAGACAAACGCCTCGTCTGAAATAAGATTAAAATTTGTTTTACCATTTTGGCAAAAACAATTATGATTAAAATTAAATTGATGCTGGCAAGCAGGAAATTTTTACAAGGGACGAGGTATGAAGGTTGTAAATTAGGTTTCTTATTTTAAAAATACTGTATTAAAATAGAATATTTTTTTTTATAATATAGTATTAATGCGTCATTTTGCGATGAGTAGGTCTATTCCTTAAAAATTATCAGCCCTGTTCGGACCAGCACCATTCGAATTATGAATAAATTTCATTAGCAGGCTACCTAGCAATAGGTACAAAACAAATGACCCGAGTAAAACAAAAATCATATAATACGATGTCCATGTATCAGGTGACTTTAAAAACTGGATAAATTTATTTTCGCCATCAAAAGTCGCTTGTATATACGCCACTGCACTTTCCGGAGTTGCCTGTATGATCCCTTTTTTATCCACCACAAAAAAAGACGGGTATCCCATAACAGCAAGCTTTTGGGAAAGATGCTGTGAATTAATGCCCCTGCTGTACGGTCCATTGTTAACTTTCAGCAAAAGGTGTTGCCAGTTGGTGACGGGTTTAGTAATAAATGACAAGCGCTGATCATGGCCGTCCATTAACGCCTTCCAGTCTTCATAGGCGTCAATTGATATGCTGATAATGGATACCGCCGCTTCTTTTCCTTTTAATACTTCCTCAAACTGCATCATTTCTTCGATACAACCGGGACAGTTTTTGTACCAGAAATCAATGATGGTGATTTCCTGCGACCAATCCGGTGTTACCTGGCTGGCAGTTGTATCCAGCAGGGGCAACAGGGGGAACATTTCCCCAACCTGCTGATTAAGCGAGGTACGTATCCTTTCCATACGGCCTTGCTTTACTTTGAAAAATGCAAACAACACGATTATGAAAAAAGGAAAGAATAAGGCTAGTTTCAACGTTCTTATTACCCTGGGATATGACATATTTGCCTTAAATGAAAAAAATAAGATGGCACTATTTTAACCGATTATGCATTCTGCGACGATAAAGTTAAAATAAAAGTGTTGCTTCATACGTTATAAAAACGTTTACTATATTTGCCGTTGACAAAAAGACTCCCAAAAAAATTAAAATGAAAAAAGTTATTTTATTAAGTATACTTATCATTACAGGCATTGTAATATTAAGTTCCTGCGGCCCAAGCAGAAAAGGTACCGGTTGCCCAATGACAGAAAACATACTCCACTAAGGCAAAACAGATGAATTGGATCGAATTAACCGACGAAGCGCAAATAGCAGGTATAAAAGAACGTTCAATGCTGAAACCACAGGTGATCTTTAAACACAGTACCCGTTGTTCTGTCAGTAGTGTTGCCAAAAGCCGTCTTGAACGTAGCACCCCCCCTGGGGATGTGGACTTTTATTTTCTTGACCTTATCAAATACAAACATATTTCTGGAAAAATAGCAGCAGATTTTTCGGTTTATCATGAATCGCCGCAGGTACTCCTGATAAAAAATGGTGAATGTGTGTATGATGAAAGCCACTCCGGTATCAGCATGGATGACCTTACCGAACAGGCAACATCCGCTCATTAATTTTGCGACACAATTTATTTTTCAGCAGCGTTTTTTGCTAAAGCGATTAACTGCCAGTACGGAGGACGGTAATTATTCTCTTTCATAAACCTGTCTGCAAGGATTTCCGTACCTGCTTTTACCGCATTGTACATACCTACAAATTCCTGGTTTTTTAATGCCTGTGTGGCGCTCATCCCTTCTGGTATGATGCCTGTACCGCCAAACTTATTTTTTATGATGCACCATAACTTCACCACTCTAACAAATGGCAATTGCCACTGATTGTATGTAATCGTTTTACCGTTATCAGCCTGCTCAAGCAGCACATCCATCACGGCATTGTCGATATGGTCTTTCATTAAAGTTTCCGGGTTGCGCCATTCCCCTGCCACACTTAACTGTGGGTCGTACTCAAGGTCGCTGGGCATTTGTGTAACAAAATTTTCCACGCCAAAAGCACTCAGCCAGTTCACCACACCCTGTGATGAGATCGTGGACACTGCCTGCCACAACTGAACCCCCATTTGTGTGTACGCATAAGAACCAACTTCAGAACAGAACATGGCGCTGCTGTCGTAAAAATTCATTTTAAAATCATAAGGAATATGCTGTTGCAGGGCTTTGTTGTAAGCAAGTTTTGCAGCTTTGTGCGGCAGCAGCGGATCAGCCTTCAGTTGAGGCAAATCAGCCCTTGGCCTCAATACCATAAAGCGGAGTTTTTTATCACTGATGTATTGTTTCACTGAAGATACTGTAACCCCTTTTTCGATATGTGCTTCTATCAAATAAGGCACCCCGGATTTCTCTTCCACATAAATCAATGCCACATGAGAAAAATTGCCGGGATAATCATTGCCCCTCGAAATGAGTGCCGACACTTCTGCCCCACCCCTCGACAAGAGCAGATCGCCACTGTGCACCGTTAACCCAAAAATGGTTGTGAATGATGCAGCAGACGGCTCTGTCTTTACTTTCATTGAAGCTTCAAAAGGCAGGCTGCCGGTCTGTAACAGTACTTCTTCGGCAGCAGCCCTGGTACCATATAAAATTTGATAGAGGCTGCTTCTGACCTCTTTATCATTCATGTCCCAATGCTGCGATTGCAACTTTACTGCATTGCGAACATGGTTATAGCACTGTAAAAATGAATCCCGTTGTTGTGGCTGCGCAGCAACCAGTGCCGCTAAATAAAAATAATTGGAGAGGATATTTTGAAAAACAGCATCAGTTGCCGAAATTTTATTTACTGCAATGGTATGGTACAATGGCTTCGCCTGTTCAAACAACGTATGAATGCCGGAATCAACAACCAATTTGCTTTGCTTTTTTGCATTGGCAAAATCATGCTCCAATAATTTCCAAACAGCGTTGTTGTTCCATGCAAAAGCTGTGCTGGCAGTTTTTTTTATCGCCGGTGAATTGGCATCAGGTATCAGTAATAACAAATAGCAAGCAATCAATACAAACGTTATGTTGATGATCCTTTTTTTCATTTGTTGCATATTGCAAAATAAAGGAAAAAGTTTAGTTGGCACGAAGAAGTAAACCTTGCATGTGCAGGATTAAACTATCAGCGTATATGGCAGACCGTATGTTGCAACAGCTAAAAACTATAAAGCCCCACTCTTCAGCGGGGCTTTATATAAAATTTAATTTATTGGCTCGTTATTTTTGAACAATAAATTTTGATGTTACGGCTGTTTTGCCAACGCCCAGTACCTGCAGGAGGTAAAGGCCATTTCCGAGCTTACTGATATCTAACCGTTTGATATTAACATTTGCTGCCTTGGAAGACATGATCAATCCCCCCTTAACATCAAATACATTTAGCACCACTTCATTTTGACCAGTGATTGCTTTCCACTGAACATCCAGGTAACTGCTGGCCGGGTTAGGGTAGGCTTTCACTTCACCGCCTTTCATATCCAGCGTAATATCTCCAAACGAGCTGCTCATGATGCCTCTGGGAACAGGTGGTGGTGTTCCACCCGGACATACACCCAGCCTGCCGCCTGCTGCCAAATGTGCTGCCACTTCTGATTGTGGTACACACAACGTTTGAGGAGTGGAACAACCGCGTATATACCGGCATACCAATACCTTATCGTTATTAGCACCGCATCTTACATCCACCACTGTAATTTTTACAGGAACATTAATCGCACATCCCTTACTGTCAGTAAACCTGCAGGTATATGTGGTGGTAACTATTGGGCTAACCACTATCGCTGCATTGGTGCCAAGGGCTCCCCAATCGAAAGTAACTACGCCTGTACCGCCGGTTGCCTGAGCTGTTATCGTTACACTCTGCGGTCCATATCCAAGGTAAATAGTAGCAAGGTTCTGTCCTGTAACGGTTGGGTTAGGAGAAATAGTCAATTTGTAGTTTATCCTTGGTGGTTGAACCAGTGTAAATGATTTCTCTGCTATGCAGCCATTTGCATCGGTTACTTTCACTGAATAAGTTCCATCTTTCAACCGAGAAATATTTCTTGAAGTAGCACCGTTGGACCACAAATAGGTATAAGGCGCAGTGCCACCTGTTATCCCCAGGTTAACATGGCCATTACTACTCATGAAGCAGGATGGATGACATAAACTGCCGGTTAACTGTATGTTACAATTATTGACTTCCGGCGTCCAGATAAACGTGGTGGCATCTGTAATGCTGCCCACTGATGCTGTGATATTATCTGTACCAGCAACTGTACCGGTGTAACAGAATGTGGCAACCCCACTGGCATTTGTATTGGCAAAACCGGTAGCGCTGCTGTTAGGTCCCGTGATGGCAAAGTCAACACGTACGCCTACCACTGGTGCACTAAACTGATCCCTTACTGTGGCAGTGAAGCATCTATTTATATTCACCTGGCTCGTGGCATCTTCTGGAGCTATTACCAAAGTACTAACCGTAGCCACTGGCGAAAATGACTGTCCACCCAAATAACCATAAGAATCAAAACTGCCAAAACCATAGGTAAGCAGTCCAACTGGCAACGAGCTTGTAACAGTGTGCACACCATTGGCAATAGGTACTTTGGCACCTGAAAAACCAGTGGCCTGTATCGGTGTCCATAAGCCGGCATTTACTACAACACCATCCACCCTTACTGTACCAATGTTGGAGGTAGGTGAAGTGATGTTAAGAAAATTGGAAGGGATATTAGGGGTACCTGCGGAAATAACATACGAATTTAAGAATTGCTCATCGGGTGGCACCAATGCAAAGAATGGATCAGAGGTAACGCCATCTGCTTCTGAACTTCTTGAATATTGACCTACCAAAATAGGTTCATTAGAGGAAATACGGTTATGCGTAGCACTGCCGAGGATCGTTTCAAAAAACTCACCAGCAGCCAGGTTGGCAACCACCGCACCATTGACACTTACCGCCGTTCCGTTTCTTTGTGCCAAAAAGCGAAATACATCACCCTGTAAACGGGTAGCAAGCGGCACAGTTAAAAAACTTTTACCCCATGAACTCAACGGGGGCATCTGTTCTACCAGGTGGTCGCATGCTCTTATTGTACCTGAGATATTGGTACACTGGGCGCCACCAAATACACTCACCGGTTTATCAGCCGTTACTTTTGTACCTGAATAATCTGCACCATCTATCAGGGAACGCATTTGGTACACTTCACCCTGCTGCAAGGTAATGTTGGCAGGAACACCAGCAACAAATCCGCCACTGGTGAGCGATGAAGTGATGGTAACCGTAGTGTTGTTTTGCGTAGCCAAAATAGTAGCCTGTGTGGGCAATGCAAATGAAAAATCCCTATTATAAGCCAGCACATAATATTCATTTCCGATGGCATCCAATGGAAATGCCAGGAATGCATCGGTAGTCGCCTGCTGGGCATTCATGCCGTAAACGGTTACTTCATTGGTAGCTGTAATGTGGATACCTTTATTATCCACCGCAAATTGTGTTTGTACCTGGGCCGTTCCCGGTATTGATACTACCTGCAGTCCCCCGGCTGGTACATTAACCACCTGGTTAAAACCTATTCCCGGAATATCGATGGTAACCGTTGATGCGGCCTCCCCGGTAATATATAGTTCAGGGTTAGGACTTTGCTGATTTCCGGGAAAACAAATCCAGAATTCGGTGCCTTTGCTGTCCTGTGCAAAAGCGTTGTTGGTAAGGCCGGCACAAATGATCATTGCCAGGATCCAAACCCTGGAGTGTAATAAATGTTTAGTTAGATAATGTTTCATACTTTTTGTTTTTAGTTTAAATGATTGTGTGGTTTTATATGGTGCTTACTGTTATTTCATTGTAATTGAAATCCACTATTTCGGTTACTGTCATTGGATCAATTTCTGAAGGAAGGATAATACTTTTTTTATTTGCTGCATCCGTACAGTCAGCAGGGGCAGTTATGCCTGGAGAAAGCACCAATTCCTTTTTCCCGTTATAACCATCTTTTCTTTCTCCTGAGGGAATTTTAAAAACTTCCATCCAGCTCACTTTTACCCGGTACTTGTTTTTGTTGTTAAATTTCAAAAACACTACTTTTTTACCGTTGCATACCGTTATGGCATGGTAAAACTCAACGTTGGCTACCGTCTTGTCCAGTATCCATTCGTGATTTAGTGTATTACCGGCAGCAATTTTTAAACTAAGATTGTTGCAGTAGTACAAATTGAAGTTGGCAATTGGTGCGAGGCTGGAGGCAGATGTTACATAAAGTACGAAAGCAATAACCGCCAGCATTTTTGCTTTGTTGGAAGATATAAAACCTTTAATCGGTTCCATAATTAAATAATTTAGGTTAACAAAGAAAGTACCCCTGACAATTGGGAAATTTTATATTCCGGTGAGATGTGTCAGCGCAAGCAGGAATTTTACAGGATCATGTTTTTGAGCTGATATTTGAACAGGATATTTGATCTTCAGAGGTTATTACAGCTCATAGAAGAACTACATTAACCAGGCAACCTAACGCAAGCATAGCAGCCAGAATAATTATTAAAATGTAAATTCTATAAAGAATTAACAGCAACAATCTGGTACAGATAATTATGCTAGATGATGATACGAAAAGTCAGGTCAGTAGGTAGTGGATTTTTTAAAATACGTTGATTTTGGTGGTACAAAGTACAACTAATTACAATACCTGCAAATATTTTTTTTCATTTTTTTACGACTACTTAGTAGATGGTAACATTCACCGGCAGGCAGCACGCAGCCCCTACAATTAATTTAAATGTTAGGAGTAAAAAAATTGATCTCGGCTTCCAAAACCAGGTATGGATAATTGTGCTGGAGTTGCAATGTTTTTTGCAGATGAGCCAACAAAAATCTTTTATGCTGTTGAGAAGTTGGGTTAAAAGGTTTATGATTTTTTGCTGCGTTTATAATATTGATCTCTTTCATCAGTTCCTGCGATTGCCCGTCAATACAGGTGGCAATAAATTTTTCCCACACATAATTAGTGGCTGCATAATTTGGGTGTACCATGTCGTCGGCGTAAAAACGATAGTCTCTCAAATCGTCAATCACCAGCTCGTAGGCAGGAAAATAAAATAACCTTTCATCTGTATCCACCATTTGATGAATGGCCTGTATCAATGAAGCCTTGCTGCGGTTATTTTCCACAAAACCATCCCGTAAATGTCGTACCGGGCTAATAGTAAAAATTATTTTTGCTGCAGGATTAAAACTAAAAATCTTATCCAGCAGCTCCATGCAGGCGGCTACAATTTCGTCAGCACTTAATAATTTTTTATTGAATTTATCTGTTGGCACTTTATGGCAATTGGCTACCACTTTGCCCCGATCCTCTAAAGGGGAGTTATTCCTGTTGTCAAATTCATAGACGAATGCAGAGCCCACAGTAACTAAGATCCAATCAGCAGTTTTTAACCACTCATGGGCCGTTTGTTGTGACTGATTAATCCGTTGCAGGCAGGTGCTTTTATCAGGATCAGAAAAGCGGCTGTGATGGCCCCAACTGTTCCAGGTTTCGTTTTGATAAAACAGGTCGGCCTCTGTGTATTGTTTGTTTTCAATGTAGCTATTCAAAGACTGTACGATACTGATGGGATTGAATAAAATACCGTTGGGATTTTCCAGTACATTAAACTTCAACAGCTTTAATTTACTGCCGATATTTTCAGTAAAGCAGGACCCAATCAGCAATAACTTGTCCCGATGATTAATTTTTTGAGTAAACGCTTCTGGATTAAATTCTAAGTGGAAGTGCATGTCTTTGTTACAGCTTTTTTATACTTTTCTTATTACAAGAATTAAGACAAATTACACTAATTGAAACCGATTACGCAAATGAAATAACTGAACGGCTGCAACGGTTTGAACGTCTTAAACGATTCCAACGTTTTTAAACAAATATTTCGCCCGCCATCCTGCTGCATTCTTTCAATGCGGCCATATCCAGGTTTTGAACTATTCCCAATTCATTAAAATAGGGAATCATCAATTCGGTATCCATATTACCTACCAGTTCATCATTTGCCATCGGGCACCCGCCAATACCTTTCAATGCACCGTCAAATCTTTTACAACCGGCGTTCAATGCAGCGTCAACTTTTTGTTTCCAGTTGATACGGTTACTGTGCAGGTGCACCCCTATTTCTGTTTTGCTGTATGTTGGTATCAATGCATTCAGAATGGATGATACCTGTTCGGCTGTTGCCAACCCTACGGTATCTGCCATTGATATAATTTCGATGTCCATTTGCACCATTTTATCCACCCATTCCAATACAATAGCTTCGCTATATTCATCGCCGTACGGGTTACCAAAGCCCATGGAAATATAGACCACTAATTTTTTTTGATTTTTAATACACAGGTTTTGTATCTCCTCCACCCGCTCCAAAGATGCTTCCATACTGCTGTTGGTATTACGCATTTGAAAAGTGGATGACACAGAAAATGGAAAGCCAAGATAAGTGATGGCCTCATGCAGCACAGCTTCTCCGGCACCCCGCACATTGGCCACAATAGCCAGCAATTTAGTATTCGTTTTTTCAATTGTTAACCTTTTCAACACTTCCACCGTATCCGCCATCTGCGGTATTGCTTTGGGTGATACAAAACTTCCGAAGTCAATTGTATCAAAACCAACTCCGAGGAGTGCATTGATGTAAGCAGCCTTGTTGTCTGTTGAGATAAAACGTTTCCATCCCTGCATGGCATCGCGGGGGCATTCTATCAATTTTACGGTTTCCATCATAATTAAAACAATGCAATTATTTACTTCGGGCTTTCAGGTAAATTTCTTTTCCACTAAAATTTAGTCAACATAACATTCTGTTCCTGGCTGGATACCCTGTTAATTTGTAAACTTATCAACTTGTGAACTTATTAGCCCTCTCAACCTCAGCACTTCCCCGCTGCAAATTATCAAAAAAAAGCAGCATACTTTGTATATGCTGCCTCACAAATTTTATTCATACGTATTTTATTCTGCGCTATTTACTTTCTTTTCATACGCCGCCATCTTACCTGTGTCTTTTTTAACTTCATAAATATTTTTTAAAATAACCAGGGCCTGTTTGAAGTTTATTTTCTCGGAACTCTTTGGCTTGGTGATCCCTGCAAAAAGCGTTTCCACCGCTTCTGCATAAGGAATAGCATCATTCATGGATTTGATTGACTCGGCTTCAAGTGCTTTCCTTTTTTTGACGTCATCCGGCTTGGCGCCCTTGATCTTTCTTCCCTCATCTGCTATGTCGATGGAATTATTGTATAAAAAATTAGCCAGTAAAAAATTTGCTTCCAGGGTAGATTTTGCAGCAATGGCTTTTTTGGTAGTTTCGGCGAGCTTTGCTTTGTACTCGCTGGTATTTGTATTTTTTGCCTCATCCGAATAAATATAATGATACAACTCAACGCTGTAATTATACGGCAGGGTATAATTGTCAGGATGCTTTGCCATCAGTACTTCATACCTTTCAAATAAAGCAGGTTTGGCTACCCCATCAATTGCTTCTTCGATTTCCAATGCCATCCAGTATTCTTCATTCTTAGGAAAATATTTCCGCCCTTTAGTTAGTATTTCAGCAAAAGCAGCCTTATCTTTTTTTGTTTTATAATAGTCTGCCAGCACCTGGTATGCATCGATATATTGTACATCGGCTACCTCAGCATCGGTCAACTTTTTATAAAATATGGCCGCCTCATCCGGCTTTTTCAATTCGGTTGCAGCAATGGCGGTGTAAAGGGTGAGTGTGGTATCCAACGCAGGAAATTTAAACCCATTGGTACCCGTTATATTATTGGCTACAATATAATCATGTACTTCGAGGCCTTTTTTAAAGCTTTCAAACGCGGATGCCACATTTTTTTGCGTATAAGCTTTTACACCGAGGTCGGAAAAATAACCCACATACAAGTCAAATAAAGTTCCATTGTTTTGTTCCTGCAGCAGTTCGGCTATCGGATCCATTTCCCGGTATTTTTTTAACGCATCAAATGACTGCCCTTTCAATTCGGCGCTTTGTTCAATTGTTTTGGCAGAGTCTTTTGATACCTGGTTGTATATATATCCTTTATAAAACCAGCCTTCGGATTTTTTCGCATTCTTTTCTACTGCCAAAAATTTATCAACAGCCTCTTTTGCCTGGGCAGTCTGGTTAAGGAGTGCATATTTTTTTACATCGTCAATATCCTGTGCTACAGCAAAATTTACTGCTATTCCCAGGAGCATAATTAAAGAAAACTTCTTCATTTCATATAGATTTTAGTCGTTAAAGGTATTCGTTTGTTTGTAAATAGAATGAAAATCTACCATAATTTTCATAAACCATGCCATAAATAAAATTTTAAACTCCCTGCAAAAAAATAACAATATCCCGCCACTGAAAAATGTACATGGGTACAGTACATTTGCAGTGAATGATCTCTCAAAATACCATACAACAGATACTGAGCCGCATTGATATTATCGAAATCGTGGGTTCGTATGTAAAATTGAAAAAAAGGGGTGCCAATTACCTGGGCCTTTGCCCTTTTCACAATGAAAAATCGCCTTCCTTTACCGTATCACCAGCCAAGGAAATTTATAAATGTTTTGGGTGTGGCAAAAGCGGCAACAGCATCGGTTTTTTGATGGAGCTTGAAAAATACAGTTATGCAGAAGCTTTGCGCTGGCTTGCCAATAAATACAATGTTGAAATTGAGGAAACAGCAACCAGCCCCGAACAAAAACTGGTGCAGCAAAGTGCCGACAGCCTGTACATCATCAACAATTTTGCACAACATTTTTTCAGTGATTATTTATTCAATACGGAAGCAGGCAGGGATATCGGACTGAGTTATTTAAAGCACCGTGGCTTCAATGAAGCGATCATACAAAAGTTTCAATTAGGCTTTAACCCGGAAGCACGGGATGCTTTTGCCACAGCAGCGTTGAGTGCACAGTACAACATTGAACTGTTGCAGAAAAGCGGCCTCGTGGTGGTAAGGGATGAACGGCCGATGGACAACTACCGTGGCAGGATCATCTTTCCGATTCACAATACAAGTGGTAAGGTGCTGGGCTTTGGCGCCAGGATACTGAAGACAAACGATAAGGCACCCAAATATATCAATACACCTGAAAATGATATTTATGTAAAAAGTAAAATACTTTATGGCAGTTATTTTGCCCGGCAGGCCATTGATAAAGCAGATGAATGTTTGCTGGTGGAAGGTTATACCGATGTGGTATCACTGCACCAGGCAGGCATTGAGAATGTGGTAGCCAGCGGTGGCACATCGCTTACCCCCGACCAGCTAAGACTGGTAAAAAAATATACCGATAACCTGACCATTATCTATGACGGAGACAGTGCAGGTATCAAAGCAGCACTGCGTGGCATGGACCTTGCCTTTGAGGCCAGCCTGAATGTGAAATTAGTGCTGATACCGGATAATGAGGATCCGGACAGTTATGTAAACAAGGTGGGAGCTGCAGCCTTTAAAGATTTTATTGCAGCCAATAAGAAAGATTTTATTTTGTTCCAGTTGGGTGTTTCCTTAAAAAATGCCGGGACTGATTCAACAAAAAAATCGGTATTGGTTAACCAGGTTGCCGAAACCATTTCCAGGATCAACAAAGCGGAGGATTTTACGAAGCAGCAGGATTACATTAAACAATGTGCAGAAATCTTAAAAATTGAAGAAGGCGGGTTACATGCACTTGTAAATAAATTTATAAGGGAACGCATCAATAAAGAAGAAAACAAACTTGGCCGGGAAGACAGTAATGATGCTTACAACCAAAGCCAGCAGCCCTATGAAATAGAAGAAGATGCCCTGGTGCTGTTGAATAAAGATGAGCAGCAGGAAAAAGCAATGGTAAGAAGTTTACTGGAATTTGGGCTGAAACAATGGGACGAACAGCAACGGGTAGCCGATCATATTTTTTCAGAAATTGAACTGAACAACCTGGAAGAGTTGATTGATAATAAAAACCTGGTGGCCATAATGAAAGCCTACAAGGCACTGTATGACGACGGGCTTGAACCCACATCAAAAACTTTCATATACCACGAAAATTTAGAAATGGGTTCACTGGTAGTAAATATCATGGATTACAATTACGACATAAGCCCCAACTGGAAGGAAATTTTTGAAGGCAAAATTTCCACCCGTGAAGACTTGTACATGGAGGAGGTTTTTTCAACTTTAAATTATTTAAAACTAAGAAAAATAAAACGCATGATGGACGAAAACCAGCATGACCTGGAGAAAAGCCACAATGCAGAAGAACAAATGATGCTGCTACAGGTACACCAGCACCTTAAAAAAGCAGAGATAGAATTGACTAAGAAAATTGGCACCGTAATATTCAGGTAAAAAAGCAAATTTTTATTTAAATTTCAACATGCAGAAACGCTGTCCCAAACAACTTTCTTACGGAGCCAACAATGCTGTGATTGCTTTGAATGAAAAGGAAGCGGCGAAAAATCTTTTCGTAAGGATACCGAAGTACAGGAATTGGAAATTTTTAAACAGTTCCTGTTGCTAAGGTAATTTGTTTGCAGGTCACGTGCGATCATTTATGTGTTTCCAGATGCACTTCCTGCAATGTTACTCCAAAAAAATATTTCACCTTTGTACGCATTAAAAATTATAAGTAAGGGATGATACCGTAAACTGATCACTAAAACCTGCACTTTAGCGGTATTGCAAAAAGAGATATTTGTTTTTACATTTATGCAAACAAATTATTCTCCCATGAAATTATTACCTCCCATACTGTACTTGTGCACCTTGTGTTTTCAGCTCAGGGCGCAAACGGATACAGAGTTTCCCAAAGAGTTTATCATGCATGCAAAACTGCACAATGGTATGGTCACCAACTTTACCAATGCTCCCGATGTGTATATTGGTGGAATACAGTTGATCCCGCAGTACACATTTGTACCAAAACTTTTGAGAGGAGGTTTCATTGGCGATGTGTACTACACCGGTAAAAAAATTCAGGCTGCCTTTGGCCCAACGGTTTCAATAAAATTAAAAACTTTTAGAGCAGCCCCTTTTGGCAGCCTTGGCAATGTTAACCTCAATATTGATCACCTGTGGGGTACCAACAGGGAACGCCTGCTGGGAGGCGGTATTAATGCTGATCTTGGCAATAAAATCGTATTGGGGCTTACAGTACACAGGGATTATAATCTCAATACCTGGTGGCTGCAAAACACACTTGGCATCCGCATTAGTAAAATAAAAAAACTTCCACAACTCTAACCAATAAAATAATTACTCATGAGCAGGGCATTAGTTATCAGCGGTGGGGGCTCTAAAGGAGCTTTTGCTGTAGGCGTATTAAAAAAATTATTCAACGAATTCCCCGGGCTCGATTTCGACATCCTGGTGGGAACCAGCACCGGATCGTTGATAGTACCGTTAGTGGCAGTGGATGATATGGACTCACTTGAGAAATTATACACCGAGCAGAAAACCGAAAACATTGTACTGGAAGGAAGATTGGGCGACCGGCTTGCTGATGTGAGTATTTTTGATGCCAGCCCGCTAAAAAAATTGCTGGGAAAAAATTATACCGACCAAAAGTATGGGGCGATAATAGCCACCGGTAAAAAATTATTTTTTACCACTACCTGCCTGCAGAACGGTCAACTGGTTGTGTTTACAACAAGTGACACTGCAGGTTACCCGGCCAATTATGAAGTAAAGAAAATAGTAAATGCAGAACATTTTCGACAGGCAGTGCTGGCTTCTGCCTGCCAGCCGGTATTTATGCAACCAGTGAAAGTAAATATAAGTTTGTCCGGCAACCCGGAGCAACATTTTCAATATGTAGATGGTGGTGTAAGGGAATATGCCGGTATACAAATGGCCATTGATAACGGGGCAACCGAAATTTTCACTATTTTATTATCTCCTGAAAAAGAAGCTGGTGGCGACAATGAAGAACTAACAGACCTTTTTTCTATCTTACGAAAAACGATTGATATTTTTACAGATGATGTAGGCAAGAATGACCTGATCATTCCACAGCAATACAATGAAGCATTGCAATACATAGCTGCAGTAAAAAAGAAAATGATTCGAAACGGCATTACCAGCGACCAGGTAAAAGATTTTTTCACCATCAGGGGTAGGGAAAGTCCCTATGAAGATAAAGTGCCAATAAAGATGTTTGTGTTCAGGCCTGCAGCACCTTTAAATGGCGGCCCGGGAGGATTAAGTTTTGACCCGGCGGTAATGAAGGACATGATAGTAAAAGGAAATGCTGTGGCAAAAGATTTTATTGCAGCACTTGATCCCGGAGATATTACGTGGGCCTAAATTGGTAAATTCATTCCGCAGCAAAGGGTGCCGGGGTATAAAAAGGAGCAGGCAATTAATCTTACTTTAACCAAACACATAACATGATATGCTTTTGTCATTATGATCAATCATATTTACCTCGTATGGCAAGCCATTCCGGGTAAAAACCCTGGACAGATTCGACATAGTTTTATGAAATTTACGCCACAGCAGATTAAGGTTGATTTGGTGGAAAATCATCGTGCGGTGCTGGACACATTCTGGGTAAATGGAAAAGAAAGGACGTATCAATTTTGGGAAAGAAATTCATTGGGTATTGAGTTGTATACCGATGATGTATTCCTGCAAAAGCTGGAGTATAATCACTGGAACCCTTTAAAAGCGGGGCTATGCAGTTTTCCGAAAGAATACTGTTTTTCGTCATCTGCATTCTATCATACTGGTATTGATAATTTTAGGATGCTCACTCATTGTTAAGAGCAAATTGGGATAAGCTTCGGATGTGGGTCAACAACACCCAACATCGGCCTTCGGGCCTTTAAGTGCATTGTGATGCAAGCGTGGAACACCAATATCGGCGAAGATTGTCTTTTGACTGTTCACGTTCGTTCAGCTTCCTTACATTTACCTGGTGCCTTTAAAGGCACGTTTTACCTGAATGCCCAGTACCATAACTTTTAATTACAGCACCTTTAGGCGGTTTGTTACCTGCATCTGCATACCGATAACGAAGGGGCTGCCTCCATCTTTTGTACAGCATTTTAAAGAACTCAATCTTCAAATTCATGGTGTACCGAACCAGGGCGGGTGGGTGTTGGCCAACTGTGCGCTGATCACAATTGTTATCAACAGCAAAACAGCAATAAATATCCTTTCCTGATTACATGGATAACTGCTAAATGTTAAAGAAGTTAGCTTTACCATTGCAACAATAAAATAAAGTTTCCCCTGCCTTCAACAGTGTTTTGTGCTATTCAAAAACAAAATTATTTCCATCAACATTACGCTTTTTCTTTATTTTTATACTGTATCTTAAAAAAACTCAACCACCAATGAAATTTTATTTCCTGGTTTTTATTTTATCCGTCCTTTTCCTGCGTTCATTTGCACAACCGGCAAAACCTTCTTTATTGTACCAATTTATAGAAAATAAATTGCAGCAACACATAGTCTTTGACGAGGTAGCATTATTCAGTAAAAAAGGCAGCGACAATCAATACGGAACAGGCATTGTATCCCGTTATGCGGTTCTCAGTCCGGATAAGGTGATGCTGAATAAAATTTTCAGCGGCAAAAAAAGCGGCATCAAATTGTTGTTAAATGGGGAGGGCAGCCAGGTATTTACCCTGCTGCTCGCAGAAGAAAAAATTAACAGCTCACATGATTTTTTTGTGAGCAGCATTGATCAGGATGGAAGGAAGAAAACAGCACTGGACCCGGGCCTCCATTACCGTGGTTATATACAGGGAGACAGTGCATCGCTTGCCTGCATCAGTATCTTCAGCAATGGGGATGTAATGGGCGTGTTTGCAGGCAGGGAAGGAAATTTTGTGCTGGGCAAAATGAAAGATAAGACAGATGACTATGTGCTGTATAATAGTGATAAGATGCTGCTGCCGCCGGGATATGACTGTGCAGCAGACAACCTCCCGCAAAATAACCAGTATGAACAGGCAATAACTACCGTTACGCCGGTAACAACAGATGTGCCCACTACCCTTTGCCGGAAGGTAAGATTTTACTGGGAGGCCGACTATAACTTATACAGTTACAATTTCGCATCCAACCTTGCCAATACTCAAAACTATTTAACCGGGCTTTTCAATATTGTTGCAACGCTTTTTCAGAATGAAGGTATCATTACAGAACTTTCCCAAACCGCGATATGGACCAGTACCGACCCTTATGCAACAACGGGGTCTTCTGCTGCGCTCAGTTCTTTTAAAGCACTCTGGAACGGCGCAGGCGACACATTCAACGGAGATCTTGCCCATTTGATAGCAGGTGGCACCACCAACTATGGAGGGATAGCGTATGTACTCTCCAGTGAATGTAACAGGTTTAACGCTTACGCTTACAGCAATGTGAGGGGAACCTACCAGGCCTTTCCCAGCTATACCTGGGATGTATCGGTGGTAACCCATGAAACAGGACACAATTTTGGCAGCAAACATACCCACTGGTGTGGCTGGAACACCAGTGAAGGCGCCACTTGTGGCGCTATAGACAATTGTGCCACTGTGCAGGCAGAGGGCGCCTGCACTACCTGTCCTGCAACTGTAGAAATCGCAGCTCCGCCTGCCGGTTTCAAAGGCACCATTATGAGTTACTGTCATTTAAGAAGCGGCATCGGTATAAGCTTTGCAAATGGCTTTGGCCCGTTGCCACAGGCAAAGATCAGGAGTAATATTTCAGCGGCCACCTGCCTCACCACCAGCAACGGCTGGACGGGTGCTGTGAACACGGCGTGGGAGAACAGCGGCAACTGGAGCTGCGGTTCCATACCCACTGCTACCACCGATGTGTTGATAAAAGCTGGTGTTACCAATTACCCGGTTATCAGCAGCCCGGCCACTTGCAGAAGTATTAAACAGGCAGCAGGAACCACGTTGAAAGTAAATCCTGCATTCACCCTGATGATAGCAGGCCCGCCAAGCCCGCAATAAAAGAACAGGGGTAAAATGATATTTTTATGAAACGGAAAATAATTCTTTCGCTGCTATAGTAATGAACAGGACTGGTATAAAAAACGCTGCCAAAAAAGGAAAAGAGGAGAATATGAGCTTATTCTAAGGCTCACCCAATGGGTTACACTACTACCTTCTCAAGCTTTTTTAAATAGCCTGCATCAAAATGGGCGCCCAACCCAACCACCTCCGGCACCCAAATCTCTCCAATATCACTGTAACGAATACCCCCAATCACCGGGTCTACCGCAAACATCAATGGCGTGTCAAAATCACAATGAACGATCCGGTCGCTGCTCAATGCCAAATGTGCTGCCGCAGTAAATCCCAGCCTTGATTCGAGGAACCCCCCTATCTGTATGTTGATACTGTTCGCTTCGGCGATCCCGATGATTTTTTTGGCGCCAAAAATGCCGGATGATTTACCCAGCTTCAAATTAAAATAATCGCAGGCATTCAAATCTACTAACCGTTTGGCATCATGCTCATCACAACAACTTTCATCGGCCATTATTTTTATGGGGCTTTGTTTTCTGATAGAAGGTAATTCCATAAAATTCCATCTTGGTATGGGTTCTTCACAATGCTGGATATCGAAGGGAGCCAGTGCATGTAATATTTCCACCGCATCGGTGGTATTCCATCCCTGGTTGGCATCAATGCGCACTGGTAATTCATTTCCAATAGCTTCTCTAATCTTTTTAATGCGTTCAATATCCGCTTCTTTTGTTCCACCCAATTTTACTTTTACCACCTGGAAACCATTGGCTTTAATTTTCACTGCATCCGCCGCCATTTTTTCTGCACTGCCAAGGCTAACGGTGAAGTCGGTGATCAATCTTTTGTTATTGCGGCCACCCAAAAAAGCATATAAGGGCAGGCCGGCATGTTGTGCAGCGATATCATACAATGCTATATCAAAGGCACTCTTAATGCTGCTGTTGGCATAAATCACACTGTTCATTGCGTTGTTACAGGTTTCAATATCCTATGGATCTTTTCCTTTTAAAAAGCTGGCTAAATAACGGCCTACCACCATGCCTGTTTCCATACTTTCGCCATTAATGGTCATGAACGGGCTGCATTCACCAGATCCGCTAAGGCCTTTATTGGTTCGGATTAGTACAATTACATTTTCAGCATGGGTGAGCGTACCAAGCGAAATAATAAAAGGTTCTTTTAGTTTTATTCTGGAGGCGTAGAGTTCGACCGACGTGATCGTTAGTGTTCCCGGCATGTTGGAATTTTGTTTTATCACGACAAATATATCTCACGCATTGAAGCAAGACACAAATAATCTCTTTACTAATCAATTTAGTATCCTTACATTTGATGTTCCATGTATGCAATAGTAGATATAGAAACCACCGGCGGCTACGCTTCCGCCAACGGCATCACCGAAATCGCAGTATACATTCATGACGGAGAAAGCATATTACAGCATTTTGAAACCCTCATCAATCCCAATCAAAATATACCCCGCCATATTACGGCCTTAACAGGTATAGACAATTATATGGTGGCAGATGCCCCTGCATTTAAGGATGTGGCAGATGTGCTGTTTGGCCTGCTGAATGATAAAATTTTTGTGGCACACAATGTCAACTTTGATTACTCTTTTGTAAAGCACCATTTAAAAGCAGCAGGCTTTGAACTGACCGCAAAAAAATTATGCACAGTACGGCTAAGCAGGAAAGTCTTTCCCGGCTTGCCTTCTTACAGTTTGGGCAACTTGTGCCGTTCATTACATTTACCTATCGACAACCGGCACAGGGCGGGCGGCGATGCCAAAGCAACCGTTAAATTACTGGAACATTGTTTCGCAAATGATACGGCCGCACATATTGAGCAAATGCTTAAAAAATCCAGTGCCGAACAGTGGCTGCCCATGCAACTGAACAAACAGGATATCTTACAATTGCCCACCTGCCCGGGTGTATATTATTTTTTGGATGGTAAAGATAAAGTGCTGTATGTGGGCAAGGCTATCAACATCCGCAAACGGGTAAGCAGTCATTTTACCCACAACGATGCTGACCGGAAACGGCAGAATTTTTTAAGGACGATCTGCAAAGTAAAGTTTAAAGCTTGTGCCAGCGAACTGGAAGCCATTGTGCTGGAGAGTGCGGAGATAAAAAGGCTCTGGCCAAAGTACAATGTGAGCCAAAAGCAACCGCAGCAGAAGTATGCACTGTATATGTTTGAAGATAACAAAGGTTACCTGCGGCTGGCCATTGATAAAAAGAAAAAACATTTCCCTGCGCTGTACAGTTTTAATTTGTTGCATGAAGGAATGGTAATGCTAAAAAAAATGATTGAAGAATTTGAATTGCATGAAAAATTGTGCTTCATAGATAAAACGCCGTTTACAGAAAAAGATTTTTCTTTTATTGATCCGCCTAATATTTACAATGGCAAAATAAGGAAGGCACTGGAAGCACTGGAAGAACAGTTGCCAACTTTTGCTGTAATGGATGATGGCATAAAGGAAGATGAAAAATTATACCTGCTGGTGGAACGTGGAAATTTTTGGGGTATGGGTTACCTGCCTTCGTCACAAACAATTACTTCAGCCAACGATCTCAAAAGCTACCTGCAGCCTTATGCCGACAACGACACCATCCGGAACAGTATCTATTCTTTTGCAGCCCAGCATCCTGACAAAAGGGTAGTGCTTAGTTTGTAAGGTTCCCGCTCAATATTGAAGATGAAACAGGGAATATCCATCAGCAAAATTTTTCATTCATTTTGCCATTCAATATTCCCTGTTCCCGTTATTTATTATTTGTTTCTTATTTTGAACTCAGGTCGGCCCGAAGGCCCAGCAGTTCACTCCACACATTGTCAATATAGTTTTTATACACTTCTTCCACATCATCCCATGAATCAGCTCCGTACATTGCTTCATACCTTTCTTTGAAGGGCTTTCTGAAACCATCCTCCCTTTCTTTCAATCCCTGCTTATACCTGGTTACCAGTGTAAATTGCGCCGGACCCGATGAACTGGCAGTATATACAGCAATAGACTCTCCGCCTGCTGCCCATACTTTTTTAAATTTTGCAAATATTTCCCGTATTTTATATCCCCATCCCACTTTAGGATAAAAATGGGTGATGTTGATCATCTTGGTATAATCAGTTAATGCAACTGAACTTAAAGTGTCCTGGAACACAGCATAAGAGCTGCTGCCCTTATCCGTTAGATAAATAGCCACATTTTTGTTCCAGTCATTGTTATGCTCCTCTCCTAGATTGCCCCGGCTGTCTACCAAATCCCAGCTTAGCGGGCCTTCGGTAATATGATACCCACCTGCGTCCGGGCCCGATTGAATTTCAAATACCCGCCATTTCCAGTCCCCGGTATGGTACTTCTGGGCATGTGTGGCCAGTGCCTTTTCAAATTCAAGCACTTTGTCAACTTTTGCAAACACCCGGTTGGCGTTCATTACATTTTTTTTCTGCCCCATTGCCATTACCGGAATGAAGAAGCAGAGAACGATGATCTTTCTCATTGTTTATTTTTTTAAGGTTATAAAACAAGGGAGGGTAAGTTAAGATGGGGAGCGTATAACGACAAAGTAGAAACTATTTTCCTCAAATGCAAGAATAGGGAGCAGTTTTTACATACAGGTTTCAGTTAGCCTGAAATAAACAGGAATTACAACGGGTAACAGACTGCAAAATTTTGCCCCTGCAATTACTCACACGTAAATTCAGCCGTATTTGTCCGCTCAATGTCTGCTTTGGAAGGGTTAAATGTTTCCAGTAGATCACAGTTTGTGTTAATCCTGTCAAAACTGATACCCTCTTTCTCTGCCAGGAAGCTGATGATGTGTTGTATTCTTTGAAAACAGTTTCGCTGACCCGACTTCGTGCTTTGTGAAATAAGGTTTACATGCAACACAGCTTCCGGTTTCTGCTTAATTGTTTTTGCAATGCCCTTCAAAATTGCTTTCGCTTTGTCAGTAAATTTGGAATCATTATTTGCAAAAAGGATGGATGGAAATTTACCGGGGCAGGCTAAATTAAGTTCTCCAGGTGCCACAACGATTGAAGTGGATTGATTTTTATTTTTGACTGCCTTTTTATTCTTACTTTTTTGGGCATTACAGCATAAAGACAGCAAACTAAATACAATCGCAACTGAAAATATCCGCTGGTATTTTTTCATAACGCTGTTTTTTGGCAGTGATGGATCCTGTTTATTTTATTGCTGTTTTACCTGCATTATCAAGCCCCTTTAATCCACCGGGAAGGCTGTAGTCCATAGAAGATTCCCTTATTGCAACCGCTACATTTTCTGCAGCTTCCTGCAGGTCATATATTTTATCATCAATAAGACGATAGTTATTGTTCTGCAGGTTTTTTAGCATATTTTGAAATTTCATCAGTTGGGTATTTACATTCTCCGTGGCTACAGAAGATAAATCCACACAATACAGTTGGTTAAACCTATTGAGATGTTCCTGGTATTTTTCTGTTTTGTAGTCTTTATGGGTAGCCAGGTAGCCGATGGCGGACATGGTTTCTGAATATATCTTATTTTGATTGTCTTTGAATTTGGCTAATATTTCCCGGTTCATCTGGTTATTCATTTTATCTATTTCCATTTGACGCATGTTCAGTTCCCTCGTCTTATTTTCCTTTTGCCCGGCATTAAACTGGTAAACTCCCACCATTACAGTGATCAGTGTAAGAAGGGGGGTAATTATTTTAAGTGCAGTTTCTAATTTAGACGATGATTCCATGAACTGGCTGTTTAATTGGGGTGGCGCCCCGGGACTATTATAAAGATATTCTTTTTTAATGTGTTCAAAATAAAATCACGCATTTTTTTTGTTTGTCGTGATCTTTTTTTTATATGAGGAGAAGTAAATTATTAACCGGGAACAAATCACTAAAAACAATTTTTTCTTTCCTCCTTCCCCATTACTTTCGCAGCCCAAACACAAAAAACCATGTCACCATTCATACAACCAATAGCTGTAAAGCTCAATTTAAAAATACAGCAGGTAGAAGCCGTCCTGAACCTGCTGGAAGAAGGCAGCACTATTCCTTTCATTGCCCGCTACCGCAAGGATAAAACGGGTGCACTGGACGAAGTACAGATACAGCACATCCAGGATGAGGCAAAGTTTTTAAAAGAGTTTACAGAACGGAAAAGCTATATCGAAAAGACGATCACTGACCAGGAGAAAATGACCGCGACCCTGCAGGAAAAAATCAATAAAGCAACCACTATTGCTGAGCTGGAAGATATTTACCTGCCCTACAAACCAAAGAGGAAAACCAAGGCACAAACCGCCAGGGAAAATGGGCTGGAACCATTGGCCCATATTTTACTGGAGCAAAAAGATGTTGAGTTAACCGCCACTGCCACCACTTTCATCAATGAAAAAGTAGCCGATGCAGAAGCTGCCCTGCAGGGTGCAAGAGATATTATCGCTGAGCTGATCAATGAAGATGCACAGGTTAGAGCGAAGCTGCGTAAGCTGTTTGAAACAGAAGCCACCCTGCAGAGTAAAGTTGTGCCGGACAAAGAAACCGAAGGCATTAAGTACAAAGATTATTTTGATTTTAGCGAGCCGATTGCTAAAACACCATCCCACAGGATACTGGCCGTGCTTCGTGGCTTCCTGGAAGGTCATTTACGGATTGCTATTTCCCCTGCCGAAGAAAATGCGCAGGAATTAATTGACGGATTGTATATCAAAGGAATGAGCACCTGCAGCGACCAGCTCCGTAAAGCCGGCAAGGATGCTTACCGGAGATTGTTGCAACCCAGCCTGGAGACAGAATTCCGGACAACATTAAAAACAAAGGCCGATGAAGAAGCCATCAATGTGTTTGCAGAAAATTTGCGCCAGTTATTGCTGAGTTCTCCATTGGGCAGCAAAAGAATTTTAGCCATTGATCCCGGTTACAGAACAGGCTGCAAAGTAGTATGCCTGAATGAAAAAGGTGATCTGCAAAAAACAGACCTCATCTTTCCGCATGAAACCAACCGGGTGCAGGCCGAAGAAATAAAAATTAAAAATTTAGTACAGCAATACGGCATCCAGGTGTTTGCCATTGGTGATGGAACAGCCGGAAGAGAAACAGAACAGTTCATAAAAAAACTACACCTCGGGCTACCCATATTTTTAGTGAATGAAGATGGCGCTTCTATTTACTCAGCATCCGCTATCGCAAGAGAAGAATTTCCGGATGAAGATATTACCGTACGTGGAGCTGTAAGCATTGGACGCAGGCTGATGGATCCTTTGGCAGAGCTGGTAAAACTTGACCCCAAGAGCATTGGCGTAGGCCAGTACCAGCACGATGTAAACCAGTTTCGCCTAAAAGAAAAATTAGATGCTACAGTAATCAGTTGTGTAAATAATGTGGGTGTTAACCTGAATACTGCCAGCAAACATTTACTGAGTTATGTAAGCGGCATCGGCAGCACCCTGGCCGACAATATCATTAAATACAGAAATGAAATTGGAAAATTTTCTAACCGAAAACAATTGCTCAAAGTACCCAGGCTTGGGGGAAAGGCTTATGAGCAATGTGCCGGATTTTTACGCATCAAAGAAGGCGACGATTTACTGGATGGAAGCGCCGTGCACCCGGAAACTTATCCTGTAGTGCAGGCAATGGCAAAAGACCTGTTGGTAGATGTGAAGTCACTGATTGGTAATGAAACACTGTTGAAAAATATTGAAGCAAAAAAATATGCTACCGAAACGATCGGTGAGCTCACGATAAAAGATATTTTAAACGAACTGAAAAAGCCGGGCCTTGATCCAAGAAGTGAAGTACAGGCGTTTGAATTTGCCAATATTTACAGCATGGATGATGTAAAAGCAGGAATGGAGATACCTGGTGTAATAACAAACATTACCCGGTTTGGCGCTTTTGTTGACATTGGTGTAAAACAGGATGGGCTGGTTCATGTGTCTGAAATTTCGCACACCTATATCACGGATCCCAATGAGGTATTAAAACTGAACCAGCACGTAAAAGTAAAAGTGGTAGCAATAGATACTGCCCGTAAACGCATTGCTCTCTCTATCAAACAAACAGAGGAACCACCGGCAACAAATAACCAACGCAATAAGCTCCACGGCCAGGCTGGTAACAGAACAAACAAGCCAAAACCTGAACCTACCCTGAATGATGCGCTGGCTGCATTAAAACAAAAATTTGGGAAATAAGATTTTCCACTAAAGGTGCCGTAATGATGTATTCCTCAATGTTGGTGGGTTTTAATTTTGAGACCATACGTGTATTGTTAACTCTAAGACCTAAGAACAAAGACGACTACAGGAAAATTACACCCTGCAAAAACGCAAGCCAACCCTAACATTTAAAAATTAACGGAAAATTTTTACATTTCATGCTAATCGCAAATTAAAATACCACGCCAGGCTTCGCTGCCTGACGGAACTTTCCTGAAACATCCCAACTAAAAGCCGCGACCGGCTTATGGCCGCAAATGCCTTTTTCATTCCCACAAACAACCAGGCTCATATCACTACCAGGATTCAATGAAACAAGGTTTATGATGAATATCCCAATTAGATTGAAAACCTTGTTATCCGGTTTTAAATGTTATATTCAGCACTTGGGTGTTCCCGGCTTTTTTAAAAAACCTTACACAAAACTTCATTTAAAATGAAACTGATCCTGCTTGTACTTTTCAGCGCCGTTGGCACGCTTCCATCCACTGCACAGTCCCTCCGCTCTGCTGCAGACTATCAAAAATATTTGCAGGGCACCTGGCAATCGCAGGGCAACACCAGCATTTACCTGCAATTTACCGGCGACAACATGGTAAAATATGTGGACACACAAACAGGAGATACTACCAGGTACACACTACAATACAACGCTGTTGCCAAAGAATGCCTGGTGGGCATTGCTGAATACGGGCAAGGCTATAATTATAGCATAAAAAAAGTATCTGCTAATAAAATGTTATGGAGGTATTCAGCCGAAGCTGTCACTGTTGAGTATACACGCAAAAAACGCGATGCAGAATAGGGCAATAGAATCCCCCATTTTTCATCTATCTTAACCTGCATGTTAAACAATAAAATCAGAGCAATGCTTTTACGATAGCTTCCCATTCCCGCTGGTACGAAACAGAAGGGCTTTTTTTGGCCGCCTTCCGGTACGAGTAATCTGCATTCCAGCTATCACCTTCTTTGCGGTGGAGATAAGCATGTACCCAACAGGCAGTGAGATCCTCCAGGTCATTCAATATGCTGTGTGCCTTTTCCCAGTCACCCTTCCTATCGTACCACATGGCTGCCAGGTAAATACCAGTACCTGCCGGCGGTACCGCATCTATTATACTCTGCTGAAAAGTTTCAAACTGCATGAGAGCTTTAATTCAATAATAAATTATTTTAGGCTGAATGCTGCATCACCTGTGCAAAGATGTCATAAGAATACAGCCGGGCTTCCGGATCATAAATATGCGATGTTGCCATTACTTCATTCACTTTTGTTCGCTCCAAAAAATCCTGCATTTCGCCCTCAATTTTTTCCCTGCTGCCAATAAATGAACAGGACAACATTTGCTGTACCATCAGCGATTCTTCCCTGCTCCATATAGCATCCATCGTATCAACCGGTGGCTGCAATAATTTTCTTTGGCCGGAAACCACACCGAGAAATAGTTGTTGTACAGAGGTTGCCAACAGGCTGGCTGCTGCATCGGTATCCGCTGCCACCACATTTACACAGGCCATTACATAGGGTTTATCCAGGTGGGCAGAGGGCTGAAAATTTTTCCGGTACAATTCAATGGCAGCTAAAAAATGGGTGGGCGCAAAATGGCTTGCAAATGCATATGGCAGTCCCATCGCTGCAGCTACCACCGCACTATCGGTGCTGGACCCCAAAACCCAGATCGGAATATCGAGGCCCTCGCCGGGGATGGCCCTGACATTTCTGTTGCTGTTGGCTGCTGAAAAAAAAGTTTGGATTTTTTGAATATCTTCCGGGAAGTTAAGCTCTGCCCGAAAATGCTCACCCCTGATTGCAAGGGCTGTTAACCGGTCTGTGCCGGGTGCCCTGCCCAAACCAAGATCGATGCGGCCGGGATAAAGGGATGCCAGTGTGCCGAATTGCTCTGCAATGATCAATGGAGCATGATTGGGAAGCATAATACCGCCGGAACCAACCCTTATTTTACTGGTGCCCGCTGCAATATACCCTATTAATACCGCCGTAGCCGAACTCGCCACCCCTGCCATGTTATGGTGTTCTGCAAACCAGTAACGGGTGTAACTAAGCTGCTCCGCATACTTTGCCAACCAGAGGCTGTTGTAAAAACTATCGGCCGCTGTTTTACCTTCAATTACGGTTGCAAGGTCTAAAACAGACCAGGCTGTTTTGCCGGGATGATTTTTTTTGCATACTGTAAATTAAATTTTCGTATGCTGGTAACCGTAAGTACCGCCGCAGGCCTGCCGGCATCAACACTACCTGTACCAACATTTGTTGCACACACTTCACAATATCCCTGCAGCTTTTCAGCATTTTTTCCTTGCGGGAAGAAAACTTATTGCCTGTTTACCGAACATTTGGGAAAGCATGAATCAACAATCCCACTGCTGTAAAATTACCTTACCATCTTTATTACTGGGGAATTACGGGGCCGTAATGCAGGTTGCTGCTTACCGCCTTATCGGGGAAAAGAATGTCAGGTGCAGTTTCATAACCTTCATTCGCAACCTCAGCCAGCATGTGCTGCCTATTCTTCCGCCGGATAAGATATACCGTTATTGATGCAGTACCAATGGCTGCAAGTATGATTGCGATTTTAGTATTATTTTTCATCGTACTCTTTTTGCAAAGATAAAAAAAACGTCAGTGCCTTATCACGGTTCATGGAATTATTCCCTGAATTTTAAATCAATTAACAAATCAGGTGGCAGGTCCCTGGTATATACGATCAGGCAAATTTGGCGGGGCAGTTGATTCGCCTGCGCCGAAATCTAAGTTTGGGGCTACATCTTTTATCGTAGAACGGTTCCTGTTTATGCCTGCCTGCCGCTTGTTCATTGGTTCAAATTTCGTTACTTACATCCTATGCAAACATGGAAAAACAAACTGATTGGTCTCGCCATCCAACTGGATAATGTTTCAGACAATTGGTTCTTCCGGCTGAAGCAACGGCTGGGCTCCAATGACCTCATACAGGTGATACCTTACAGAACTTACGGTACACCGCACAAAGTATATGTGCGTGGGCGTGTGCTGGAAGATAAAAAAATTGCTGCAGGCAGTAAAGAAGCAAACCTGGTTACCAATCTCGTGAACATGTATAAACGCTTTGAAAGTGACGAAGTACCCGGCGCCACCGTTCGGTTGCTGTTGCCCGGCGCAGAGCAGGATGTGATTACTGATAAAGAAGGTTATTTCGTTTTCAACCTGGCCCCTGCTACACCTATCATTACAAAAGAACTGTACCACACTATTCCCCTTCAACTGGTAAATGCACCACTGCCTTTTGCTCCCACCAGTGTGAATGCCGAAATGATGATCCCTCCGGCCGATGCAGAATATGGTATCATCAGCGATATTGATGACACCATTATCCGCACCGGGGCCACTAATCTGCTGGCAATGGGTAAAACCGTGTTGCTAGGTAATGCACTTACCCGCCTGCCCTTTGCCGGTGTGTCCGAATTTTATAAGGCGCTTCAACTGGGCCGCAACGGCAAACGCAACAACCCGTTTTTTTATGTCAGCAGCAGCCCATGGAATTTATACGATCTGCTGATAGATTTTCTGGATTACAACGACATCCCACCCGGTCCACTCCTGTTAAGGGATTTTGGCCTGCAGAGTGAGTCGTTCATGAGCGGCGACTACATGGCCCATAAATTGAAAGAAATTGCCCAGATACTGAATACCTATCCACACCTGAACTTTGTACTGGCAGGCGATAGCGGAGAACAGGACCCGCCCATTTACCACGAGGTAGTAAAACGTTTCCCCGGGCGTATTATCTGTATCTATATCCGGGATGTGAAACCCGGACAAAAACACCAAAATGCTCAAGAAATCGCCCTTGCTTTAAAACAGGATGGCGTAGAAATGATCCTTAGCGAAAATACGGTACAAGCTGCTGAACATGCAGCAGCTACCGGCCTCATCTTTACAGAGACGATCGCCGAAATAGAACTCGATAAGCAAAAAGATAAAGGGCAGTTGCCTGGAAAGATCGAAGCAGCTATTTTGTAAAACATCGCCTAATAAATTCAATTGCTGGTTTTCCGAAATATAGCAATCAGTAAGATTAATGATGTGTTTTGCCAAGTTGGGTGCTTTTCAATCAGCTACCAAAAATTGATCTACACGCCAGTATATAAAAATGGGTAAGAAAATGCTCATTATGTGAGGCAAATAAACCCCTTATCGTCGTTACAAAATATTATTAATGCTGAAATGATACTGGCATGAATGCTGCCCTGTTTTTAAAAAAACTTATGCAAACTACAGCAACAGAAACCCAACACATTTTAAACGATCTTATTTTAATCAACAACGATCGTATTGCGGGGTACGAAAAAGCCATCACTGAATTAAAATCAAGTGATGATGCTGCCTCAGCTAATTTAGACCTCATCATTCTTTTTGAAAGTATGATTGATGAAAGCCGGGAATTTCGAAATGAACTGGGAAGAGAAGTACAGGTACTCGGTGGCGACATGGCTGAAGGCACTAAGACAAGCGGTAAAATTTACCGGGTATGGATGGATGTAAAAGCACTTTTTTCCGGAAAAGACAGGCATGCTATTTTAGAGGCATGCGAAACTGGTGAAGATGCGGCTCAAAATGCCTACAAAGAAGCGTTGGAAGAGGAAGGAATTCCTTCATTTTTAAGAGAAATGATCAGCCGGGAAAAAGAATTATTGAGAGAATCACACGATGAGATCAAAGCATTGAGAGATGAGTGTGAATAACCGTATATTTTTTTAGAAGGGCTTCCCGAGTGGCGGCCCTTCTTTTATTTTAATTACTGTATACAACGTCGGCATTGGCAGTTGTCATAAAATTCCTTTGAGTTTGTGAACTGTGCAGATATGCCTGCGTTCAATTACACTACTATTTGTTAAAGTTCTTCTGAGACAGGGGTAGTATCAAAATAAAGGTGGCCCCATATCCCCGTGTGCTAACGGCTGTGATATAACCATTGTGGTTCTCCAATATTTTTTTACAAATGGCCAGGCCAATACCGGTGCCGTCAAAACTTTCCCTTTCGTGCAGGCGCTGAAACAGGGTAAAGATCTTATCAAGATATTTTTCGTCAAATCCAATTCCATTATCCTTTACATACAGCCGGCAAAATTTTTCGCTTTCCATACCGGTGCTGCCCAAACCAGCATATTTGTATTTACATGCCTCCAGGTAGTTTGGAGGAAGTTGTGTGGAGGTAATTATTTCGGCAGAAATATCCACCTTGGGTTGCCCTGTCGTAAATTTAACAGCATTCCCCACCAGGTTCTGAAACAATTGTCTCATCTGGGTTTCATTGGCTTCCAGTATCGGAATGGCATGCACGTTTATTTGAGCATCCGTTTTTCCTTCAGGCAGTTCCATATCCGATAGTAGTTCTGCAATCAGCTTATTAAGATCAACAGGATTGTATGCTTCGGTTAAATTCAGTTGGGAAAATTGCAGCACATCTTTTACCAGGCGCTGCATCCGCAAGGCAGAGGCAGTTATTTTATCCATGTATTCTTTGCCTTTTCCATTGTCCAGGTGTTTTGTCTCATCTTCAAGCAGGCTGGTAAAAACCAACAATTTTCTTAAGGGTTCCTGCAAATCGTGTGATGCCAGATAGGCAAACTGTTCCAGCTCTTTATTGGAAAGAAGCAGTTGGGCTGTCATTTGATTGATAGCGGTTGCCACCTTCCCAATTTCGTCATTTGAATACACCGCTGCCCGGTCGTTTAACTCGCCCCCCGCAATTTTTTTAGCAGCCCGGTTGATTTCATTTAAGCCTTTTGTAATGCCCCTGCTTACTGCGATGGTAAGAACCAGCCCGGTTATTTCTACCGTTAAAGCCACAGCCAGCAGCAATTTCAGCACGATATCTTCCAGCCAACGGGAACCTTCGCCCAACGCATAAGAAAAATTATCTTCCAGAGTGGTAAGTTCAAGATTGATTGGATCCAGTTCTGCAATTATTTGATCGAGTTTTTCTTTGGAGGGCAACGAGCTGGTTATTTCTGCATGCAATTTATTTCCAACCGGCACCAGCAGTGCTATCATTGAATCCGCTGCTATCCAGTACGCGGTCGCTTTTTTGATATAGTAATTATCATCAAATCTCCTGAGTAACTTTATGATCCCATCAATATCATCCGGATGAACACGGCCTTCTAAAAACCCCTGCCGGGCTAATGCAATGTTGGGTTTTTCCTTCATCAATTCCAGCCGGGAAACATGGTCGCCCAATGTCACTTGCAAAAACCGGCGGTAAGAATTGAAGGTCTCTTCATCGTGGGTTCGGTAATATTTCCTGAGGCTGTACGCTGCATCTTTTTGGGCTTTTGACCATAATCCCTCTGCCCCAACCAACGCCCTTACGGAAGACAGCGTATCAATTGCAAACCAAAGCATAGCCAACTCCATGGCAATTAAAAGTGCCATGGCCCCGGTTATGAAATACAATTTTTTTGAGATGGAAATATCCCTGAGCTTTTGCAGACGAAAGACCTTTTTCATAACATTGCTATTAGTGGTAAAAAATGACGACCAGGTAACCCGTTATCATTAAAATCCGGCTGGAATTTTGTATATCCTTATTACCTGGTGACACAACAACAAAAAAATAGTGAGCATTTTCCCAACAGGGCAATTAAGGTTGTCCTGTTGGGAAAAATAATAAATATAAAAAACAAAAATCAAAATTTGTGAAACGAAAACGAGGGCTGTAGTAATATTACTACCACAGAAAAAAAGGAATAAAAAAATCTTTATCCAGGCACTCAATGGATAACTTTATAAGATGAAGTAAACTTGAGTACTAAAATAATGTTTAGCCTTCTTTGAGGGAATAAATAGAAAAAATACATTTTCAATTACATAAATTAAATTAAAATGTGATGCCTCATAATGGACCCATTGTAATAATAGAAGATGATTTGGACGATCAGTATATTTTAAAACGTGCTTTGCTGGAACTTGAAGTAAAGAACGAATTGGTGTTTTTTGAAAATGGGCCAGATGCATATAATTACTTAGAAAAAATTACCAGCCCACCGCTGCTGATTTTGTGTGATGTAAATATGCCACGCCAAAGCGGCATCGAATTTAAAAAGGAGCTTGATGATAACCCGAAGATGAGGGCAAGGGCTATCCCTTTTATTTTTTACACGACTTATGTGTCACAGTATGCCATAAATGAGGCGTATCAAAACCTTACCGTGCAGGGTTTCTTTCAAAAAAGCAATACTTACGGAGAGTTAAAGGAAGTAATCAAAAAAATTGTGGATTACTGGCAGATTTGCAAACTGCCCGTTGATGAAAAACCATCACCGTAACGCATAAAAAAACCTTCATTGCTGAAGGTCTTTCATAGTCAAACTGTGTCCTGAACAATGACATAAAAAATGTCGGTTCTTTTTTAACAGTTCCGGACTGTTTTAGAAATACAGATGTTGTTTCAAAGGTTTGGCATTTCGGTTTGGATAATTGGATAGTTGATAATTAACAGTGCAAAGATCGGTATGCTAGCCGAACTAATCTATAGTAGTAAACATCGAACTGTTGTAGAAGAATTATTATAAAAGGAACGGTATTTTGATATGGCAGCCTGAAATCCCGGTTTTCAACCTGCAAAAACCTGCATTTAAAAGATATGGCCCTGTTTATCTTTAGCAATACCAATACCGATATACCGGTAGTTACCAACCATATTGCGGCGGTGCCCAGACGAATTTTTCCACATCGTGACTGCTGCTTCTCCTTTGCGGGCCCCATAAGCAACATTTTCGGCAAAGCGGTGCAGTGGACGAATTGTTTTACTTGCCATCGCATTTCTCTTTGCAAAACCAGCATGGCCAAATCCTGTTCGTTTACCGGCCATATTTTCACTATGACTTGCTGCTATTGCATTGAGTTCCTCCCTGATTTTCAAAGGCGGGAGGCCGTTCGATTTTCTGAATTGATTGGTTTGACTCAAACACTATGGGTTAGAAACCCATAGGTTGAAGAAGGACTAAAAGTACATAAGGAAGCTTCGCCATTCTTCTTATTTTGTTATCGAAGAGACTGTTAAAAGGGTGTTGAAGCTAAAGCCTTGGACTAAAGTCCATAGCTTGAACTAACGTATTGAGACCAGTCAGCACATCCTGAACAATAGCGGCTGCATTGTTAACCGGGGTGAAGGCATTCAAGCAGGTAAAAAGTGCAGAACATATGAGGGTGAGAAATAAAATGGATCGTTTCATTTCAGGGTATAATTCTTTTTTTAAAATGGCAAGTTTTGTACCAAACAGTTGCATCATTGCTGTCGATCGCCATTTTTTAACTTCTTCACCCGGTACGCCGTTCCAAAATTTCACGGTTCCAGAATCATGACTGAACTAACGGACCGGAAGAAATGATTTATTGCTTCCACAAGATAATAGCAGTCATTTCTTTGCGGAAACCAACTGCTACTTTTCTAAATATTCACCGGGTATGAATGAACCCAGAAATTAATTTTACATTAAGGGCATTTCTACTGCCTGTAAACATGGTTGTATCCTTTTAGCAGATATCTTAAAGGTTGTTTACCTTATTAAGACACAAGATCCACTCCTCGAATAAACGACTCCATCCAAACCAACACATTCCAGCATCCATACCACTGCCTGTGGATCCTGGGGTACCCCTTTAAAGTTGCCGTCCCATCCCGGTAGTTCCGTTTTTGCATCAAACAGCATTTGCCCCCGCCGGTTGAAAACTTTAAAAACCCGGAATGCTGCAACGCCCCTGAATATCGGGTGCAGGTAATCATTTTTGCCATCGTTGTTTGGAGTAAAAGCATTTGGTACATACATCTCAACATTCGGAACGATTTTTACCAACTGGGTATCGGTTGTGATGCAGCCCGCCTTGCTCGTTATCACTATCGTATAGAGTAGTTCCCTGGTTCCCATAAAGGCGGGGGTAAAAATTGCAGGGTCATTTAAGTTTACAACCGGGTTCCATAAAACGGTTTCGCCTATAGGCCGGGCCGTTAGTAATAATGGTAAATTGATGATGGCATATTTTAACGGGTAAGCAATGCCGGGTATATCATAGTCTATAATAATGGGCCGATTTTGGGTAGTAACGGTACAACCCTGCCCGTTGGTAAGAACAGCGACATAACTTCCGGTTGATTGAACCTTGTAAGACGTTTTATCAGCATGTTCATTCAATGGAAGTCCATCTTTAAACCACTCAATTTTTTTTTCAGCCTTCACATGCAGCACACTGCTGTCGCCATGGCCAAAACAATAGGCGTCTTTACCGGTAAGCTCAATTGAATTACCGATAACAGAAGCAATTACCTGCACTGTATCTGTACTCCGGCAACCACCACCGTTGTTGGTCGTTGTTATAATATAATTGGTACTACTATCCGGTGCCACAAATGGGTTGGCCACAAAGGGATTACTAACTCCTGCGGCAGGCGACCATCTATACACCAGCCCGGGTTCCGGCACGTTACCAATCTGCACACCTTCTCCATTGCAGGAAAGTGCATCTTCACCGGCATCTGCAACTATAGTTAGGGAATCAATTACCCGGCTTAACAAGGTTGCAGGGCAACCATAGCCGTCATAAGGTTCCAGCGTAACGGCATAAGTGGTTCCTGAAACCGGCGGCGGTGAAAGTGTTAGTATTTGCTGATTTCCCAATATCTGGGTTGCGCTGCTGTCGTACCAGGTATAGCGTTGAAAACCATAAGGAGCTACAAGATTTACCAGCGTATCATCCGGGCAATATGTGGCGCCAAGAAGACTTCCGCTACATCCTGTATTTACATCTATGTACGCATAACCAAAATGCCTTCTGAAGGTGCAATCAGCAGTTTTAAAAAAAAGGCGAATCGTTTTACCGGCATTACCAGACAGGTCAACAGTAACTGCCGACCAGTCTTTATACAAAACATTAGTAGTATCTGACAGAGTTGAAACCTGGAACCCCGGCATTGAGGAGCCTACCGCAATAAAAGTAAAGGAAGCACAGTTGATAATACTGTTGTCGGTAACATTCCTGACTTCTATTTCCATCCTTGGTTGTTCAGACATCCGGTGGTTAGGCGATTGAAACACGACGGCATACTGGTAAGTGAGGGAATAAGAGTTTTCGTTGGTGGGTATCGTAAACTGATAAGAAATGCCTTCTGCCTGGCCGCCTGCTTCCGTACTTCCCAGCCTGATTGAATGGCCGCTTCCATTTGGGCAAAGCACCGGAAAGTTTCCGAAACGATCCCGCTCGGTAATATTTCCACCATACATGGTATGCTTGTTATAAAGAGGACCACCAGTAGGGTTAAGCGAAATCACATTTTCATTGTTCACCTCATCCGTAACACCGGCATAACAGGTCCATCCGGCAAAAGTGCCTGTTTCAAAATCTATATTCGGCGGGCAGCTTTGTGCCGAAGCAAACAAACTGAGAAAAGTAGACAGTACACAGGGCAAGGCCAGCAATGGATTATTTTTCTTCATCTCCCTGGTAGTAATATGGCTGTTGTTGTCAGGCAACCCGTTCATTTTTGTAGTCCTATAAATATACCTTAGTTTCCTTAAAAGAGTTGCTTTTGTTGAAAGGATTATTATAGGGGCATGGTTGAGGAACCTGTTTTTCTTAAATAATACCGGTAATATAGCTCCGGTGCTGACCCATTGCCCGTCCCCTGCCCGACCAGGCAGGCTTCACAGAGAGTCTCCCCCAGGTTTTTTGGCATGTTAGGCAGGGTGTAGGCACAATTTAGTTTAACGCATTCATTTGAACAATAATGTTTTACATATACAACCATTAGGTTGCGTCAAATTTCCAGGTACTTTTTTTGCACTGGGTGAACCCGCTATTCCTGCGGCCGGTAACCTTTTGCAGCATGCTAACAAAAAAAGATTGGCAGCACTGCATAACTCTTGTAAATTGGGGTATGAAAATCATATCCCATGTTTGCATCCTGCTGCTATGTGCAGTGAATGGCTATTGCCAGCAGTGGAATGATGAACAACTAAAAAAAGCCAATACTGCCGCTGACGAATACCGGCTAAACGAAGCAGAGAAAAAAGTGATCCTGTATATTAACCTCTGCAGGTTGTACCCTGCAGCATTTGCTGAGAATGAATTGAAAGCATACGAAGGTGTTCCGGGTGTTGAAGACAAAAACTTTAAAACATATAAAGCCAGCCTGGCAACTGACCTTGCAACAAGGCAACCTGCCAAGGCGCTGAATCCGGATGAACTGCTGTACGATGATGCCCAATGTTATGGCAGGGAAATATCAACCAACGAACGCAAACCACACCAGCGTATCGATTGCCTAAAACGCGGCTATGCCGAATGTATCTATTACGGAAGCGGCGACGGTAAACATATTGCCATGCAGTGGCTGATAGACAGCGGAATTGAATCACTGGGCCACCGCAGGATATGCCTGTTGCCTGTACATCATAAAATTGGTATCAAGGTCAACACACATTATGAGTATGGGCATTGTGCAGTGGCGGAGTTTGCACAATAGCCGCTGCTTTTCTTAGCAGCAGCACCCGCCGGTGGATTCTTTGCCAATTAAAAACGGTTCACGGGCGCTTACACTGGTTCTTACTCCCGGCAAGGTTACCGTGAAATATCGTTGCGAAATAAGACGGAGTATGTTATATTTAAAGATCGTTTTCTCACATTGCTTACTTTACAAACTAATAACCTTCTATGCCTAAAACACCTTCAACCCTTGGATTGCACCTGCGCTACCGTATATGGATAGCCGAGATGAATGCCGATATTACCATACTGAGAATATTTGACGATTACCTTGTAAGCCTTGTTCCTGATAAAAAAGAGCCGCACTTAAAAATAGTTGTAGAGGAATTTAAAAAACAGTTTGTCTCTCTTAGAAAACTGATGGATGATCTGAAGCATGAGATGCACCTTCAGAAAATGAAGCTGGCGGCCAGTACACGGGAAGGAAAAGCCATTGATAAAAAATTATACAAAACCGATAACCATGATGCCCTGAAAAAACACTATACCAGTTACCGGAAGCTTTTCAACAAAATGAAGACGGACTTTGGGCTTATCAGGAATAACTGGGCAGATTAGCAGCCCATGGTTGGTTTGTAAGTGTTCCCTTATCAATTAAAAACTTTTGGTTGACCATTAATCAGAAAAAAAATTTCCGGCTGACAATTTTGTGAAAGCGGCTGGAATGCAAAACCCGGTAAATAAAAGCACCATGCGATTTCACTGCAGGCGGCAAAAAACTTTTGAACCGCAGTGCCGTACGGTCCATCCGTTTTTAGAAAACCAACAATAGCTGTCAACGGTATTTGTTTTAATCAGCCAGTCGCTTATATTACAGCGGCCAAAAGCACGTATATTTGAATGAATCAAATAGCTATGAAGAAAACCATCCTGACCATTCTTGCGTTAATCCTGCTAACACAACTGCCAGCCCAAAACCTGCTCCTGAACCCAGATGCTGAAAGCCTTCCAAAAGGAACCGGCTGGACGATCGTTAGTGAAGGTGCGATTACCTGTGTACAGGTACCAACCAATAATTATCTTAACTGGACGATGATACCGAATGGGTCGGCCAATTACCCTTTTGACCATACTACGGGTACCAGCGGAGGAACCGTATTTTTTTCCGGTTGCGATACGTATTTATCGGGGCCATTCGAATTACAGCAAACCATCGATGTATCGGCAGATGCAGTTAGCATTGATGCAGGCAACCAATCCTATGTTTTTAGCGGTTATGTGCAGACGCCTGTGAGCAACCAAACTGACCGTGGCCGGTTTATTGTTGATTTCCTCAATGCCGCTAACAATATCCTTGGCACAAGCTATACCAGCAACTGGCAATCAAATTTAGGAGGATCGGGTACTTCATGGAATAATTACACCAATAGCAGGACCGCGCCGTCCGGAACCAGAAAAATTAAGGTGAGACTGCAGACACAGCTTATTAATAATCAACCCGCCATCAATGTTTATTTCGATGATGTTTCACTTACCAAACCAACGATCGTTCCACTCGGTTTGGTCTCGTTTACAGGAAAGGAAACCGATGGTAATATCCGGTTGAACTGGACAAACTCAGGTGAACTGAGTTGTAAACAATTTAACCTGGAACGCAGCACCGATGCGGCCCATTTCAACAGCATTGTTATCCTGCAGGGCGGCAGCAAATCCTATTATTTTGTGGATGAAAATATTCGCCCGGATGCCACAAGCTATTTTTACCGGTTAAAGATGACTGGCATGGATGACAAAATCATTTACAGCAATATTGTATGGATTAAAAAGGTTCAACATCCGTATATAACGTTATCTCCAAACCCGGCAAATAATATCATTGCGGTTACTGGAATATCGCAGCCCGGCGTTGTGTCCATCATAAATTACAGTGGCAGCACCCTGTTGACGGCTATTGCCAATTCAGCATCCTTACGCCTTGATATTTCCCGTCTTCCTGAAGGTTTCTATACAGTACGTTTCCATTACGAAAAAAATAGCACCAATAAAAAGCTGGTTATTCATCGTAAATAACTTGCCCTTTTCAGCATTCAATCCGGCGGCTTCCTTCCCTCATTGTTAACCCAAAAAGACCTTGGGAATTTTATTACTTTAATGAGTTGCCGTAGTTATTCTGAAGACAGATGGGAATTAAATACAGCTATCCTGATTACGCCAGCATTGCTTGTTGGCAATATTAACTTTACAAGTGCAGTTTTAACTCTTTAAATCCCTAATTTTAATCCTCCTGTTAAATAAAAACAACAGGCACCGCAGTTTGAAGATCCATCCCTCCCCCTTATTATTATTCGTGTGCATCATTATAGCTGCGTCTGCCGATGCACAACTTATTACCGGCTACTGGAAAGGAAAGATCGACCGGAAAAACGTGGAAATTAAAATCATAAAGAATGGGGACAGCCTTACTGGTACAAGTTATTACTACGAATCATCCAATAATTACAGGAGGTACAGCATAAAAGGCTATTTCGACAGCAGGGATAACAGCGTGGTATGGTGGGATGATATCTTGGTGGATGAAAAAGGTAGTAAAAGAATTTCCCCTGCAGGGAGGATGGCACCCTATCTGTCAACAGCAGATTTTAATTGCCCGGGTGGCACCAAAATGTATCTGGATGGTACGGCTGGTTTAAAGGATAAAACCGAAGAGCAAAACCGGCCGGTAGCCCTGCAAAATACTGATACGCATACCTTCAATGATGAATGGGATTATGTAATTGAAAATTATACCTCAGGTGCCAATGACCCAGCGTTGATAGATAGTATTGGCAAACTGGTATTTACCAAACCCATACCCGTTGAACTAACGGCGATGGGAGCCATGCCACCAACGCCATCCTCTAAAACAACAGCTTCAACTGCAGCACCTAAAAATCAGGTATTCGTTCCTGTTACTAAAAAAAATCCGCCGGTACAGACCATGCCCGAACCGGGTAAAGAACGGGTGGTGGTTCTTTTAACCAATCAACAAAAATTTATCACCAGAAGCAGGCAGTTAATGCAGGAGATAGCCATAGGTGGCGACTCCATCGAACTGCGTTTTTATGACAATGCCGAAGTGGATGGAGATTCTATTGCTATTTTCCTTAATAACAAATTGCTGTATGAACACATACGCCTTACCGATAGACCGTATAGCATTAAGCTGGCGTTGACCGGCCTGCAGGAATCCAACGAACTGGCGATGGTAGCGGAAAACCTCGGTTCCATTCCGCCCAATACATCCCTAATGGTGGCGGTAGTGAACGGAAAACACTATGAAGCAAGGCTGGAAAGCACGGAGCAAAGCAGCGCTGTGATCCGGTTCGTAAAAAAGTGACCCTGGTTGGAAGAAGAACTCCACCCCGAAGAAATAACCTCCTGCAACTGCTTCTTTCGTGCAAACATCCGCTTACAACTTAAACACTGAATGAAATAGGCCGACGCCTAGTGTAATTAATTTAGGGACTCTAATACTGAACGCCACGACGGGAACTTGTATGAACGCTATTTTACGGGCCTGGACTTAATCGGGGTTGGACGTTCATTTCTCTTCACCGGTTTAATCTTTTGATCTTGCTGCTGACAGTTCCAAATTCAAATACCCGGAATATGCTGATAACTGTTTTCAGCCATAAACTTGGGTACAGCAGCCTGTTACCAAATGCGGCAACAGCTTTATCTCTTTCGGTGATAAATAATTCCCTGGCATCCGTGGCATTTAGCGGGGCATATTCAACGGCTTGCTTCCAGGCGGCATCCCGGGCAATAATCATGGAGAAACCAACCATTTCATTTTCCAGTTTACTGGTATTTAAACGTACAATAAATTTACTGAGCGGCCACATAGCAAACAGGTCGGTTTTTACTTCATTCACCAGTTCATTTAAAATGATGTTGATCTTATTGAAATCGTTTTGAATGTTGATGACAGCAGCACCCGGGGAAACAGTGGCCGCCGCAATGCCGAGGTCGAGGCTGATGTGTGCATTCATGCCGGCAAGCAGGTGGTGAATCACCATGGGCCGCCAGGACTTTGTTGTTTCAAACGCAAGTGACCAGCATGCAGAACATGATTTCCCTTCCCGGTAATGTTGATATGCTTCCAGGTAGCGGCTGGCAAAAACAATATCCAGGCGCTCCATCCTTGCATTATCATCAAAATAACCTTCCGTTATTTTATCAGCCACCGCAATAGTTACCCTTTTATATAAGGCAGCAAAATATCCTGCCCTGTCTTCGTTGGCTGCCGTACGGGTCACAATTTCATTTAATTGTTCAATTACTCCGGAAATGGTATTTGGCGTCATGCAATGAATTTAATAGTGAACTAAAGATAAAAATTTTCGGTAATGCCAGTACTGCTTAAATAAACTGAGCAACTAAACTAAATAATGTAAGGCCGCGATAAATAGGAAAAATAGTACAAATGGGGTATTGCAAAATACCAAAAGAAGCTATATTTTACCTGAACAAACAACAGGCAACAGCAGAAAATACCCCACCGTCAATTAGCTTTCAGGTTTTTTATTCTTTTAAAATATACTGACATGAAAAAAATTATCCTGCTTTCGGTAACCATGCTGGCAACTATTTTTACACTGGTTAGTTTTTCCGGCGAAAAGAAAATGGTGACTATGGTAAAACAATCATCGTCTGCCTTTATCGAATGTGCACCTGCCGGCACTGCCCCACTCATCACTGCAGCGGTTTTCCAGGCCAGGTATGTGCCATCCGCAGTGATGGTGAGAAAAAATGTGGATCTGTTGAGCTTGGCAGAAATCAATGACATTAAAACCGGTATTACTGCTATGAAAGCGCTGCCTTATACCAACCCCACCAGCTGGGAATACCAGGCAGCCATACATGGCACGCTACTGCCGGACAACCTTCCTTCATGGAATAATTGCCACAAGGCAGGCCAGGGCTTTTTCTTCCTGGCCTGGCACAGGATGTATGTGTACTTCTTCGAGCGCATCCTCAGGGCCAAATCGGGGAGCCCCAACCTTACCCTGCCCTACTGGAACTGCAAAATCAATGCAGTAATGCATGCTGAATACCGTAACAACAGCGCCGGCAACCCGTTGTACGATGCAACGAGAAATCCGGCGATCAATAATGGCGGCGCTTTACCTGCCAGCATCACCACGGGCTATAACAATGCGCTTGATTTTATTCCCTATTATGACTTTCAAAGCAGTCTCAATGGGCCGCATGGCTCTGTGCATACTACCATTAACGGCAATATGGCCTCAACTGCTTCAGCAGCAAAGGATCCTGCTTTCTGGCTGCACCACTGCAATGTTGACCGGCTGTGGGAAGAGTGGCTGCGCAAATGCAAGGGCAGGGCCAACCCTAATTCCGACAATGCATGGCTTACCAACAGCTATACTTTTTTTGATGAAAATGGCACCGCTGTAAATATGACTGGAAGCCAGGTAGTAAAAACAGCCACCCAATTAAATTATAAATATGATTTCACGGCCACTCCAATCCTGCTGTGTTTGCCCATCAAATGGGTCTTTATCAGTAAGCAACTGCTGTTACGAAAAGCATCGCCTTTCATACTGAAGGGACAAACACAAAGAGCAAACTTTACAACCGAGAAACCCGACCAATTGGAATCTTTTATAAATACGAAAAAAAGAACAGCATTTAATTTCACAAGCGCTACCACAGCGGAGAAATTGATACTTACGCTGGAAGGAATTAAAATTGACAAGTTGCCGGCAGGCGTTGTTGAGGTGTACCTGAACCTGCCTGCCGGTGTACGTCCCAGTTCTAACAGCAAATACTTTGTGGGGCTGCTGGATCTTTTTTCTGTTGAGCATCATTCCAGACACAATATGAAGGGAATGGAGGAAGATAAGTTTGAACTGGATGCCAGCAAAGTGGCACAAGCACAGGATCTTACACTGACCGATTTAAAAAAAGCAGACGTATCACTCCATGTTCGTGGCAATAGCTTAAGAGGAATTGAAGTAAAAACCGAGGCTGCCGTATCAATAAAAAATATTCAATTTTCACTGTCACAATTTAGAAAAGAATAAACATCCTTATTACCCACAGCAATGGTTACTCTTTTATTTAAAGTGGTAAAATATGCTACCCTCCGGTATGAAGGGCAAATAAAATAGTAAGATTAAAGTGAACAGTTTTCATTAAAGCAGCCGCTTACTAATTATTACAGTGCCATGTTGTATTAACAAAAAAAAAATTGCAAAGGAGTTATTGCAAACTTAACCGGGAAACCCTATTTTACCGCTTGAAAGACTACGCCTAATAATAACCTTAAATGTATTTAAAATGAAAAAGGTCACCCTGCTGTTTACTTGCATGCTGTCAAGTATTTTTATCCTTGTCGGATTTTCCACCAAAAAGAAAACAATTTCTCCGGTTACACAATCTGCTGCCGCCAGTATCATTACCTGTTATCCTGCATCAGCTCCCACGCTTATGACAGCAACATCCTTTCAGGCTGAGTATGGAGCCCCTTCTATTAAAGTAAGAAAAAATATTGACGCGCTTTCCAACTCGGAGATCAGTGCAATCAAAACGGGTATTACAAAAATGAAAGCATTGCCCTACACCAACCCGACCAGCTGGGAGTACCAGGCAGCTATACATGGTACTTTTATGACAGACAACCTTACCTCATGGAATTCCTGCCACAAAGCCGGACAGGCCTTTTTTTTCCTTGCCTGGCACCGGATGTATGTGTATTTTTTTGAACGCATTCTCAGGGATAAATCCGGCAAAAGCAATGTTACCGTGCCTTACTGGAACTACCAGGTTAATCCTGTACTGCACCCGGCCTACCGGAACAGCAGCGCAACTAATCCGTTGTATGATGCCACGAGGAACCCCACAATCAACAATGGCGGTGCTTTGCCTGCCAGTATTATGACGGCCTTTGTCAATTCACTGGAACTCATTCCGTATTATACTTTTCAGAGCAACTTCAATGGACCACACGGCTCTGTGCATACCACGGTAAATGGAAATATGACCAACGTGCTGACCGCTGCCAACGACCCTTTATTTTGGTTACATCATTCCAATATTGACCGGTTATGGGAAGAGTGGCTACGCAAATGCAATGGCAGGGAAAATCCGATAGATACGGCATGGCTAAATAATACCTATACTTTTTTTGATGAAAGTGGAAGGGCTGTCAACATGAAAGGAAGCCAAATAGTAAAAATATCCACTCAATTAAATTACAAGTATGACGCTATTTCTCCCACTTACACTTGTCCCAGTGCAAGGGGCAGTTACACCAATAAAAAACTGTTGATAAGAAAAGCAGTGGCTGTTGAATTAAACGGGCAAACAGAAAGAGCAAACTTTGGGCAGGAGAAGCCAGATCAACTGGAATCATTTATCAGCACAAATCATAGAACAAAATTTAATTTTGCGGGCAGCACAGCAGCCGATCAACTGATAATTGGTTTCGATGGCATAAAAATTGACAAGATGCCGCAGGGTGTTGTCGAAGTGTACCTGAATCTGCCGGCAGGGCTAACTCCCAGTGCAGAAAGCAGGCACTTTGTGGGGCTGTTGGATCTTTTTTCCGCAGAGCACCATTTAATACATGCGTTGCGGCCAATAGCCGGCAAAGATGAGATTGAACTGGATGCAAGTAAGGTGGCCAAAGCCCTGAAGCTTACCATTGCTGATTTAAAAAATGCAGCAATATCTTTTTATGTAAGAGGAGCCAGCCTGGATGGCAGGGAAGTGAAAACAGAAGCGAAGTTTACGATCCTGCACCTTCAATTTTCTGTAGCTCAACTTAAAAATTAAATAGTAATGTGGACAGTATTAGCGGCGTGCATCATTTCATTTTTTGGCACCTGCAACGCGGGCAGGCAGGCAACCAATGGTAATAATGGAGATACCATTTTATTATACAAAAAAGATACCCTGCTCATCGCCAACACTGTTGCTGCTGTGTTCCCGTGCCTGTTTGCTGCTAACGCCCAGGAACTGTATGACATCCGGAGTAAAACATTGTTGTTACTCGATAATCCAACAGTTACCATCTTGCCCGATGGTGTGTTTGAAGTATATGTCACACTTCAGCCCACTGATAGTGAGCGCCTCTCTTCTTCACAACCATCTTTTGTGAACGTACTGGACCTGTATTCCCTAACTGCTGATGGTGCATCAAAGGTGTTGACAGTAGATATCAGTCAGCAAATCAAAAAAATATTTTTGACAAAACAAACACTACCGCCGTTATATATCACCATACGCTTTGGCGGCACTATCCTGCCGGACGGAAGCTCCTCCTCGCTGGCAGGGGAAATAAAATTTTCCGGGTTTAGCATTGTGCAAAGTAAGGATCAATAAATAGTTATCCAGCAGCACTATTGTTTACTGCTCAATAAAATCCAAATCTTTCCCAAACGATTCTTTGCTGTACAGCACCGATACAAAACCAATGACCATTTCAATAATTCCGGTAGCCCAGGCAGCAGTGACATAATTATTGAAGATGCCGGGCCCCCTTAAAAAGCTGAAACAGCAGCAGGATCAGGGGAATAAAGCCCCTGACCAAATTAGGAATTGACATAGCAGCCGTCGCCCTGAGATTGGTACCAAAATTTTCCGCACTCATGGTAATGTATAAGACAGAGATACCGGAGCCAAAACCAAGCCCCATACAAATCAGGTACATATTGAATGCATTGCCCCCACCCTTCAATACGAAAAACAAAAACATAAAAATAGCCGTGATTCCATAATAGATCAATAGTGCTTTTTTTCGGCTTTTAATGTAATTGCGAAAAAAGCCTGCCGCCATATCACCAAAGGCAAGTGCTGCATACTACAGCATCAATGCCCTGGGCTGGTCGAAACCCCGAATGCCAAACCTGGTGGCAAATTCATCAGAAAAACTGATCAGCACACTAATGATATACCAAACCGGCAGGCCAATTAAAATGCCCCGCAGAAAACGGAAAAACCGCTCTCTTTTGTTCAGGAGCATCCAAAAATTACCCATCTGCACATTTCAGACCCGGTTATACCAACCGGCCAGTGACGGGCACTTTAAGCAGACCTGGTTACCGCCCGGTTTATGGTTACGACAGAAGGCCCGTTTTTAATCCACGAAACCCAAGCTGGAGATATGGCTATCTTCCACGCCGCAACAGTTATTTTTACAGCCTGCCCGGCACCTATTTAAGTTTAAATTTTGGCGGCATTGGTTATCGTTACTGGGATGGTATTTTCTACCGTCCTTACAACAACCTGTTTACGGTGATTGCACCGCCTGCAGGCATTTTCATAAATATTTTGCCTGTTGGATACAGGAGGATCCACGTACGAAATTATCCCTATTATTACTATAATGGCACTTACTACGATCAGCGGGGAAGTAATTAATTTGTAGTATCTCCTCCAGTTGGCGCCGTTGTAGAAAGTTTACCTGCAGGATACGAAACAGTGGTGATAGACGGAGAAACTGTTTACACAGCAGATATCGCCCAATACAAACCTGTGGTACAGGAAAATGGAGAGTGATGGTATGAAGTGATCAAAGCAAACTAACCAAACGGATTTGCCATTATGAAAAAACCGGAGAGGGTATTACCTTTCCGGTTTTTTATTCGGATTAATTGTTTGCGGTATCACTCTGTAATAGCTCAATCTAAGCCCTGCATAAATACGAGGAAAGCTTCCCTTTCCATCATGCGGATCAAAAAAATCTTGTAAAAAAGCAGGCGTTTTTTTTGGATGACAGGGAGTTGTTTTTGACTAAAAAAAATAATTTTGGATAAACGCTACCAAGCATCACTATTAGGAGCGAATCAGTCAGGTTTTACATCGTACAACACTTTAATTAAATTATTTTCCCCGGGGATGGTTTCCAATGAAAAAGATTTTCTTTTCTTTCCATCGATAATCTCAATGATGGACGTATTGGGTGGAATGGAGCCCAGGTTATCCGCAGAAAAAGTGATCGTATTAGGCCCCGCCTTTAATTTTACCGTGATGAACTGTGGCCTCGTCTTCACCGGCAAACCTTTTGCTATCCAGTTTCCGTTGATATTGATGGACACGATGTCACCATCTTCCACCGCATCATCCCAGATAGCCAGTGTTAATTCTTGTGAAGTGGAAATGATCCCGCCCAGCAGCCGTTCCTTCAACTGCAATTGCTGTTCTCCACTTGCAGCCGGATCATACTCTTTGAAACTGATGTCTTTGGCCTTGTCATGTTCGCAATACAATTTCGCTACAATGAAGGAGGCTGCACTGTCGCCCTTGTTTCCAAAATAAAAACTAAATTTTTTATTACCCAATTCAACATCCAGCTTGCCTTTATTGGGTAAATCATTGCCAAAATTTTCCGCAAACAGCACCAGCATATTTAAGCCGGTATCGAGCAGAATATCTTCCCGGTGTGGTTTTTTATTCACCCCAACCCGGTCTGCAACAATGCGCCCGTTCAATATCACAGACACAATATCATTTTTTTTATGGCCTGATAAAAACAAAAGGCCATCACGGGTTTTTAGGTGAATGGTATCGAGTAATCCAAAATAAGCAGGCGATAATGCAGGACGGGTGATCCGTTCGCTGTATCCATCTTTCCAGGGACTGCTGTTGATTTTTGTGAGTTTAATTTCTGCCGCTTTTAAAAAATGAATTAATTGAAGTGCGGTAAGTTTATGAAGCTTATCAAGCTTCAGAGTATCCTCTGGCGCAACCGGGGATTGTTTTGATTGTATCCTGTTAACCGTAAGGGTAGGTACTCCTTTCAGATCGCGGCTGTAATCGAAGATGCCATTAAAAAAAAGGGTAGCGCTGACAAGGCGGAACGGTTTTTCATAACGGGGGTATTTATTTTTGCTGATACCCAATTCCCTGCTGTTCTTTTTAACCAGCAACAGTTCATAAACGGCAGTAAAACTGTCACATTGTAAGGTTAATTTCGCCGGGTAAAGTATGTTTTCTTCTGCAGTTGCAATTTGCAATTCAACATGGATGGGAGCATTGCCGCCATGTGCCAGATAGTTCATGTGCCATGTACCGGGATAGTTATCAGACTGTGCAAATGATGTAGCCTCAACAAACAACAGGCATAAAAATAGTATTAGTATATTTCTCTTCATCGGTTCTTTGTGGCGGTAAGCCCCTGTAAATTGTATACGGTTGCAAACTATGAAAATTTTTCAGCATAGGAATCAAAATGCTGTTTGCGTTTAGTTAAATCAATGTTTCATTGAGTAAGATAACATACAATTAATAATCCTGCAGTGTAACCTGCGGACAAGCCCTTTGGTAAGGAAGTGGCAGAATTTTACACTGCACCAATAAAAATTAACTGCAGTTGTTTTTAAACAAAGTAATTTTAATGATCAAATCAATCTAAACAGCAGTCATCATGGAACACAAACAACGCCTCGAGGAATTAAATAAAGAAGCACTGGAAAAGCTGGAAGAATACATAAAAACCAGGGGCGAAGCCAGTGCTGAACAGCACGAAAAGATTGGTACCGCCAAAGATAAATGGCAGGCAGCATGGAATGAATTTTTAGAAACGCTGTTGGTGCTGGAAAAACTGGAAATATAACTGGCCATTTTTATTCCTGGAATTTGGTTATTCTATTTTTCATCTAAGCCAACTGCAGATCAACCCGCTTTTTCCTTTTCATTTTCCTGCGCCAGTGCTTTATCCTCCTCATTTTTCTGGACGGTGGTTCTTCCCTTTTCCACTTCTACCAATTGCGTGGTAACCGAATATTTGTTGGGACGAATGGGAGATGCATATTCGCTTGCATAAGCCTTGGTAAATTCTGCACCAAAATATAGAATGATCGAGGAATAATATACCCACACCAGTAACACCACCAGCGATCCGGCAGCACCATAGGTGCTGCCTACATTGCTTTTGCTGATATAAAATGAAATGGCCGCTTTGCCAAGCATAAATAATAAGGCGGTGGCAATAGAACCGCCAGCCACATCCCGCCACCTGATATCCGCATCGGGCAAAACTTTAAAGATCACCCCAAATATCACACTTACGATCAGCAGGGTAAGAAGCATGTTGAACAAATAAAAAACTACAAAAGCCACATGGGGAAACATACCCTGCAGCTTTGCATTAAAAGCATCCAACACGGTATTGACCCCCAATGAAACCAGCAGCAAAAATCCCAGGCCGGCGATAATGGAAAAAGACAGTGCCCTGTTCTTTAAGAACTGCAGCCAGCCTTTCCTTGGCTTGGGCTTGATGCCCCATATATCATTAACGGAATCCTGTATTTCGCTGAAGATTGCCGTGGCACCTATCAGCAACGTAATACCGCCAACTACGGCGGCTGTGATACTTTTTCCTGAAAGCGAGGCGTTCTTTATGATATCCTGCAACTGTTTGGCAGAATCATTTCCCACAAAGCTTACCAGTTGCTGGTACACTTGTCCTTCTATTGCCTCTCTTCCTAAAAAAAGTCCGCACAAAGAAATGATCACGATCAGTAAAGGGCCAATTGAAAATACTGTACTGTATGCAAGGGAACCGCTTAGTTTGAGTATTTTATCCTCCCCAAATTGAGAAAAAGAATTTTTAAATACACCGAACAGCCCTTTGAATGTTACCCGTTTTTTACCCATACCACCAGTATATAAATTATTGTGCCATGTATTGTCATCTCCCCCCATCGGAACTGTTTGGCCAGGGATGTAATTACCAGTGAAATATCGTCATAGTTCATGGTTGAAGTTCCACGTGATCGTTCACCGTTATTGCCGCCAATGTCAACCTGATCAACCGATTTTAGTTTCACGCCCGCCCGTATGGCCTTGCTGCCAAACGGAAAATCCAGCGGGCAGAAAAAGATGCAAAACGGTAAAAGGGTGAAAGGCGTTGTCTATTCAGCTTTGAGGCGTCACCTCTTTTTTGTTAGGCCATTCCGACTTGCCAGGCGGGTGTGAATTTAATCGTGGCAGGTAAATGAAACGGGGAATTTCGCCATAGTGGGCAAAAAATGTAAAATAGTGCGACTGGTTCTTTTTAACCGCTGGCATTTTTTGTATTTTTAAATGCTCACCTCTTTAACTGATTAATGCTAAAACTTATTGTTATGCTAAAAAATAGAATTTGTCATTTCTTTTCTGTTGGCTGTAAATATTTGTTCAGCACTGGTAAAAATTGGATCTGCCGGGGGTAATGTAAATTTTGCTGCCGTATTGGAATTAAGCAACAATACGAACGCTGCTCACAATAACTGGAAAAGTTTTATACCACCAAATGTCAATTTTAATAACGGGGCATTTACGTCAAATTCGAGTTGGGGGATTGCGGGCACACCTAGCGTTGGTGCCGTTGTGTATAATACCGGGGAAAGCTACAGCAATGGTTTTTCAGGACCGGGGCTGTATTGCTGGCATCGGAATAGCTGGGCACCATTTAGTATACTGGTTACCGATAAAATACGATTGTCACTAAGCACGGGTATAACGGCCTATGATGCAGCAATAGTCAATAGTTGGGTAAACGTTACTGCAGCCGAATACAACAATTTGCTTACGGTGATTAACGGTGCAGCCAGGTATGCCACCCCTGAAATTTACATGAACACGGCTGCTAATGCGGGCTGGTCTCCCAACTTTACAGTGGGTGGCAGCGAAAACGCTGCAAAGGTGCCAGCCTCCAGCTATATCATCGGCTGGTCGATCAGGACAGGTACCGGTGTCAGTACTTCATCAAACAGTACATTGAAATTTAGTAGTTCGCAAACTGCCGGCTATGTCGATTATGGAAACCCACTGCCTAACGTTTCAAATATTCTCACTAATACGAGAATATATTTTATATTAAAAACGCCTATACCGCTATCCCCGCAGCGTCCTGCTAAACAGCGGTACACAATGCCGCTACCTATTTCTTAGGAAATAATTCAAATGCCGGTGCAGGCCCGGAATATTATATTTTAGGTGATAGCGGCAGCATACCCACTGCCTTCAACAGTGATTCTTATTCACGGGTCATCAGCACTACAACAAGACAATGGTAGTATTCGGACAGATAAAAAAGATGCCCGCTAATAAAAGACAGCCATCCTTTTGTTGTATTACCAAATAAGAATATTAAAAAAAGGTTTTGACAAGTGACTGCCAAAACCTCTGTGTCTTTAGTGATCGTTCCCTTCGGCGGTACTAACCGCATCAGGTTCCATGAGTATGTTCTCAGGTATATGCTTTAAACCACCTCTTCACTTCAAGACGTATATTTTTTGTCGTTCAAAATCAATGCCATTGAAATGTATGGAAGTCCAATGTTAAAGTTGGGCAAGATTTGTTGCCATTTGTCTACAGTTGTTTCCTTCCTTCCCCAGGGGTTACCAGCAACGGGTTCACTTTATTTCAGGAATTCTTGAAAGGGTGATTTGTTTAGAACGCGGCAGCAATGAGCGAAGCGGCAAGTTGAATTTAGCAGTTAATATCATGATATCAGGATTATGTTTCGTTATTTTGCTTTTCATCAATTGCAGTTGTTATCGCCCGAGGGCATTAGTTTGTATGTTTAAAGTATTATTTTCTACGGTTGCGGTGTTTATATTTCATTTATCACCCGCACAAAATGGGAGGCGAACAGATCCAGTGTTGGTGGGTGTAGAAATTACCCGAAACATTTACACCGTAAAGGTTGCCGGTAGATTGAATCTTTATCCCAAATTTACTAACCTACCAGGCGAAAACAACTTACCGGTCCAGCGTGGTACTGCCAACCGTCCTTCGCAACCGCTGGCTCCCGTGAATGATGATCCCTGCGGTGCCATCATCCTGCCTATTAACGCTGTGTGTAATTTCAAAACGTATAACAATACCGATGCCAGCGCCACTACGGGGGTTCCTGTGCCTGGCTGCGCCAATTATTCGGGTGGCGATGTTTGGTTCCGGGTACGGGTACCCAATAATGGAACATTGACCTTTGATACCCAGGCAGGAACTATAACAGATGCCGGAATGTCGATTTATACGGGGCCCAACTGCAACAGCTTAACCTTAATATCCTGTGACGACAACAGCAGCAGCAACACCAATATGCCTATGATCATTGCCACCGGCCTTACGCCCGGTAACACAATATGGATAAGGATATGGGGATATGGAAACAATACCGGCGGAACATTTGGTATTTGTGCATCGCTGCCGTTAACGGTACCGCCCTGCGCCGGCAACAACCCTGCCGCCAATACCTGTGCAACCGCCACCGCCGTTTGTAATTTCAATGGCTATTGCGGCAACACTTCTAACCGCTATACATCGGATACCTGGCCCGAATTATCCAATGCTTTCCGGGATTGCATCGGTGGATCGGCCACAATTGAAAATAATTCTTTCATTTCATTTGTAGCGGCTGAAACGTCCGCTGCATTTAATGTGTGGGTAACCAGCAGCGTGAGTGGCAATGGAATACAAATGATGTTTTACAACGGGGGCTGCGGCTCAGGGCCGGTAACCTGTTACGGGGCATACAATAACATTACCGGCGGGCCTAACATGGTATCAGCCGGGAACTTAACCGTGGGCAACACCTACTACCTGATGTTAGACGGAGTGGGAAGTGATATTTGCGACTATACCATCAATCCTGCTTCGGGTGTTGACCTGCTGGACATCAACCCCGACCCGGCCAAGATATGCAGCGGGGGAAGTATCCTGTTAACTGCCATGGGCGGAAACGGGGTGTATGGATGGAGCCCCGCAGCGGGACTGAGCAGTACATCGGGTGCCAGTGTTTCTGCTTCACCTGCCACCACCACTACATACACGGTTACTACTTCCGGTGACGGGCAATGCCCGGCTGTAATTACAAAACAAATAACGGTATGGGTTACCCCACCACCAGTTACCAGCAGCATGGTGACTATTTGCGGGTCGGAATTACCTTATAGCTGGCAAAACGTGATTATCACAAGCGCCGGTACTTATGCTGATACCCTGGTGAACAGTTTGGGCTGCGACTCCGTATCATCGCTGGTGCTGACTGTAAGACCAAATACAAGCAGCATCACCAATATCGGAGCTTGCCCGGCACAACTGCCTTACAACTGGAATGGAAATAATTACACTACCGCCGGAACATACCGTGCCAGCCTGATCAATACAGCAGGTTGTGATTCCACGGCAACATTAAACCTAACGATCGGCACTTACAGCCAAACCAGCAGCAATTTGAGCATTTGTCCATCCAGTTTGCCTTACTCATGGAACAGCCGCCTTTTTACCATGGCCGGTACCTATACAGACACATTGCCAGGTGCAACATGCGACTCCATAATAACGCTGGTACTTAACATTAAATCAAACAGCGCCAGCGTCAGCTATGATACTATTTGTTCTTCAGAACTCCCCTACCTGTGGAATGGAAACACTTACAACGGTGGCGGCACTTACAATGTTACTTTACCCAATGGAGCAGGTTGTGATTCGGTGGCAACATTGGTACTAACGGCAATCCATACCAGCAGCAGCAGAAAAATTGAAAACATTTGCGCTGAACAGCTTCCTTATCACTGGAACGAAACGGAATATGCTGCCGGCGGCATTTACAACATAACCCTGACCAATGCCGCCGGCTGCGATTCTACCACAACATTGATACTAAATGTAAACAGCAATACCCAGGGTGTTTTCAATCAATTGGTTTGTCCGCATAATTTACCCTTTACATGGAATGGAAACAGGTACAACACTGCCGGTACTTACCACGTAAGTTTGGTAAATTCGGCTGGCTGCGATTCGCTGGCCACACTGAACCTGTCGGTAGCAACAGCGCCCTTTGTTTCTTTGGGCCGCGACACCAGTTTGTGTCCAGGTGATTCCATCATGTTGTATCCCGGTTCATTTAACCAATATCTATGGCAGGATGCTTCTACCCTGCCGACCTTCAAAGTGCTGCAGTCAGGTATTTATTCGGTTGCCGTTAGTAGCAATACCGGATGCCCCGGCACGGCGACGGTTGCCATCAATTATTTACCCAACTGCCAGGACATTTCTTTTCCCAATGCGATCACACCCAACGGGGATGGGAACAATGATCACTTTGGCGCAATGGGCAACCTTTTTACGGTGAGTAAATATTCACTATCGATTTTCAACCGCAATGGCGAACTGGTTTTTCGTAGCAGCAATCCATACCAGCGATGGGATGGCATCGCAAAAAACAAGGCATTGGGAAATGCAGGCTTTGTGTGGCAGGCTGAATATGTTTTAAATGGAAAGACCAGGAAAATACAAAAAGGCAATTTGGTAGTGCTGCGGTAAGGGATCAACCGATGCTCCTGCTGCATCTAATTTAGAATATCTCCAGGAAAGATTTGCCTTTTTATTTTTTACCATGCAGGCATCATTCCCTATTGCGTACATGTAAGAATAAATACCGTGATCTTTTACCTTCACATACCGGCCTGGTTTATTGATAGACACTGGTACTTACCATAGCTTCCTTCAAAATATACTTTTGTGGCCGGTTGATCTTTAGATATGTTGTCAACAAGGCCAGGGTCACAAGGATGTCGCCCATTGAAAACACCAATCTGTAACATCACACGCTTGCCTTCCAATATGCTCCGATCTCCATTTCTATTAAAAATAAGTTATATTTATAGATAGAATTTGTAGTTGCATGGTACTAACTGTGATATCTGTCCTGTGGTAATGTAAAAATTGCTTATTGAAAAATACAATTCTCATAGTATGCCTTGTTGTTTGCCACTGCACTGCTTTATGCCAAAGCTATATCAGGGGGCAGGTGAATGATAAACACGGGCAACGCCTGCCTTCGGTGAAGATTGTTTCTGCAGCCACAAAGCTTGTGTTTAAAAGTGACCAGTATGGTAATTTTGGGTTCTCATCCCCTGTGCCGCTGGACACGCTGACATTTGTTTTTGACGGGTACGATACACTCACCGCAGCAGTAAAGACGGAAGAATACGCCAGGATCGTTATGAGAAACCTTCCTTCGTCTGTTATTTTTACCCGGGATAATTTGTCTGTCATCATCCAGAATAAAGGAACCTTTACTGGTGAGCAAATTTTTAAAAACGAAACCTACCACCGCACTGCAGAGAATGACTTTCTCAATACTGCCCGGTCGCCCGGTATTGCTTTTTCGGCCAATATCAACCGGGCATCTTACAGCAATGTACGGCGGCTGATCAATGAAATGGAAAGCCTGCTGCCGCCGTATTCAGTGCGGATAGAAGAAATGCTCAACTACTTTAATTTCAATTACACCGAGCCAGGCCCCGACAGTATGTTCCACTGCTCGAGCTACCTTACCAACTGCCCCTGGAATAAGGCCAATGAACTGCTGTTTGTAAACGTCAGCGCCATGAAAATAGACATGGGGCATATCCCGGCCAATAACCTGGTTTTCCTGATTGATGTATCCGGCTCGATGGATATGCCTAACAAACTGCCCCTGCTAAAATCGGGTTTTATCAAGATGGTAAAAAATCTGCGGCCAATCGATACCGTTAGTATTGTAACTTATGGTGAAAACGTGAACCTGGTGCTGGAAGGTATTTCCGGGAATGAGAAAGAAAAGATAACAGCAGCGCTGGAAAAACTGAGTGCTGATGGACCCACACCGGGTGAAGCCGGGATCAGGCAGGCATTTAAAGTGGCCCAGCGGTGGTTTATTAAAGGCGGCAACAACCGGATCATCCTCGCAGCAGATGGTGACTTTAATGTGGGTATGAGTACCGAAAAAGATTTGATAACACTGATAGAACAGGAAAAAAAATATGGCATTTACCTCACCTGCCTTGGTGTGGGCTCCGGCAACTATAAAGACTCCCGGCTGTCGGTGCTGGCGCAAAAAGGCAACGGAAATTTTGCTTATATCGACAATGAACAGGAAGCGGAAAAAGTGCTGGTGACGGACCTTACCAAAACATTATTTACTGTGGCAGACAATGTTTACCTTTCCCTGAATTTCAATCCGCAACTGGTGAAGGAGTACCGGCTTCTGGGCTATGATAACGAGAATACGATGCTGAAGGATTCTGTGATTCAACTGAAAGGCGGAGAGATCGGCTCGGGGCATTCACTGATGGCAGTATTTGAGCTGGTACCCGTTACCGATACTATCATACTCAGCACCTGGATGGCAAAGCTGCAGGTACACTACCGTATGCCCCTGCTGCAGCAGCAATATACTACCGGCTACACCTGCCGTCATTTATTAAAACCATTTAAAGACGCAGACAACAGCCTAAAGAAATCAGCCTGTGTGGTAATGTTTGGCCTCAAACTGAAAGATACCGAGTACGCCAAAAACATCAACTGGAGAAGCCTGCAAAAACTGGCTGCTGCCAGCTTTGACAAAAATAAATTTTTGGAGAAAGAATTTATCCAACTGGTGGGTAAGGCAAAAAAGATGTACACCCACCGGAAGAAATATGGCGGGGACTATTAAACCGGTTTTCTTGCCATACTATAAAATAATACTTAAGGATATGCTCACCAGACTTCTAACTGCCATATTTGTTGTTATAGTAGGTGCGCCTGGTCTATCTGCACAGGCACCAGTAGTTTTTAGCATCAATGCCGGAATATTTAAACCGGTTGGGGGTAATGTCTCATCCAGCCACCATTTCAATGAGCGGCCGTTAACCATCAATTATCTTACCAGAGAGCCATACCGTAATCTATATTACAATTTTAACCTGGCTGCCTATTACCCTTTTGCTGAATGGCTGAATGCCGGCCTGGAGACTGGTTTCTATTTAAACGACCGGGAAAAGTTTTTTTCAGATACCGTTAAAACTGTAACGATGTTTACAACCAAAGCCGGTGCTGAATTCAACGTTATAAAAAAAAATAAATTGCAATTTGGTTTTGCCGCCAAAGCCGGCTTACTGATATTTAAACGGTCTGCAAGTAACTATACCACACATAATGGTTATGTATTCAGCGGCGCTATTTTTTTAAAGCGCAAAAAAGAAGGGTCCGTCCGGTTGGGAGTTGAGCAACAGTTACAAAATGTAACAATTTTTATTCCGGCCACCAATTCTTATAAAGAAATAAACTACCCTTATACATTAAAGAGAATAGCTATTTTTATTTCGGTGTGCGTCGATTTGCCGAATATTGATTTTTAACGGTATGTCATGTGATTTGTTGCAGCCTAAATTACAAGCTCTCTTTGAAGGAACTTCTCCCGGCCCAATGAGTTCGTGGATGAACACGGGCTAAAAATAAACCTTTTGAAAGGATGGTGATAAAACGCACCCCCGCCTGCATGCCTAATTGTATCTGCAATGCCATCCTAAAAGCCGCAAACCAACCAGCATGCCGGCAATCAAAGAACCTGGGATGAAAAATGTTTTGTTTGGATGAAATGATTCTTTATCAACTAAGCTTAGGAACTCGAAGCCCCAGAAAATAGCCCTTCATATATTCCATAAAGCAGTCTGCAGGGGAAATATTTCTACAGAAGCCATTCGGCTGGTACGTTGAGTATGGTTAAAAGCTGGTTTTATAAATGGCAGGATGTTTGAAATAAGGACAACAATAATTTCACTTGTCAAAAGATCATCTCTATGCCATTCATACAATCCATTCAAAACAAGGAGGAACCGGTAAATATATATTATGAAGATTCCGGCAACGGACGGCCGGTAGTTTTTATCCATGGCTGGCCGTTGAGTGGAAGCATGTGGGAGTACCAGGTAACACAATTACCCCAGCAGGGACTAAGGTGCATCACGTACGACCGGCGTGGATTCGGCAAGTCGGACCGCCCTTTTACCGGGTATGATTACAATACCCTGGCCGGTGACCTCAAAGCTGTGATTGATGGACTGAACCTTACCGCCGTAACAATGGTTGGTTTCTCGATGGGTGGTGGAGAAATAGCAAAATATTTTTCACTGTATGGTGGCGAAAAAATTTCAAAAGTTGTCCTGGTCAGCGCTGTCGTTCCTTACATGCTTTACACAACAGATAACCCGGATGGTGTGCCGCAGGAAGAGTTTGATAAAATGGCCAAAGCTATTACGGATGACAGGCCCAGTTTTTTAGAGGCTTTCAATAAAGATTTTTATGGCGTAGAATTACATCATGCCGCTGTTACAGACGCTTATTTAAACAGCAGCCTGAATAAGGGCATGGATGCATCACCTGTTGCCACAATTGAATGTGCCAAATCATTTTCGTATACCGATTTCAGGCAGGATGTAGTAAAAATAAATGTACCTACCCTTATTATTCATGGTGATGCTGATAAAACGGTTCCCATAAAAGCTACGGGGGAGCAAGCTGCCAAACTTATCAGTGGTGCTCTATTTAAAGTTTATGAAGGGGCGCCACATGGTTTATGGTTTACCGATAAAGAAAAATTAAACCAGGATCTGATTGATTTTATTTAATACCTGGGATGATAGAGTTTATAAACGACAAGAAAAATAAAAGAATATGGCAAAAAAAACAAGTCCGATTAAAGAAGCGGCAGAAGTGCAAGAAAATTCGGACCCTCGGATCGACCAGGATTTCCCTGGCTTTCCTCATGCGCCTGCTGACAAAAAAATGATCACCCCTAAAACAGCTACAGAGAGAAAGTCGGCGGGTATTACAAAAAAGCGTTCAACAAAAACTTATGGTGGCTAAGATGCAGTTCATAGTTTTATAAAAATGTGTGAATCATGTAACATTTTTTGAAAATTATATAACAACTTCGTCACCTACGGTATGCATCTTTACATCGGTATTATTTCAATAAGTTTATCCCTTTACTGCAATATTTAATTAATTAAGCAGGATGCATTGACAAAGCAACATGAAAGAAAACAATTCGTACATTTTTTTGTGTGGATAACTTTTTTATCCCTGGCAAACGTTTGGTCCAATTATTACGATATAAAATTGTTACATCGCTGCTATTGTTATTTAAAAGTACACCCCTTCTAAATAACAATCCAACAGGAGCAATTTTGGAAGGACTATTTATTTGTGCGCCTGCAATATCGAGTAAGCAACCTAGTAGAAAATTTAATGCTGATGTTAACAGCCGATAGAGGCAGGGCAGTCAATTTGCAAAACATGAAACCACTGAATATACTAAGATTGAAGATAATTGACCTGGTTGGCGGCCTGCAGATATATGACGTATTCGGGATGTTGAAAAAACACCAGTATCTTCCTAAAGAGGAACTTGATAAAATCAGGGAGGAAAAGCTAGCAGCACTTTTTGCCGTTGCCAGGCAGTCCACCATTCATTATGCAGCATTCAGTTCATTTAAAGACTTACCTGTACTTACAAAGAAAATTATCAATAAAACGCCTGCTAACTTTTTTTCAAGCTGGTATCGTGGTAAAATAATTAAAAAATCCACCAGCGGGTCAACCGGATCGCCCTTTGCCTATCATAGCTCTACAGAGGCTCAATCGCATTTGTGGGCTGGGCTGCTGCTTTCATGGGAAAACACCGGTTACAGTTTTGGAGAGAAAGTGGCATTTATTGCCGGCAGTGCCTTAATTAAATCAACGAAGAAACACCAGGTATTCTATAAGTTATTAAATCTTGAACAATACCCCGCCGGAATATGGACAGACGAAACGATTCAACAATACCTTGAATCAATGCGGCACAAAAAGGTTAAATTGATTTGTGGCTACGCAATGTCAATCAACGTTATTGCCGATTATATACTTCGCGAAGGCGTTCCACCGCTGAAAGATTTACGTGGCATTGTGTGTACTGCCGAAATGCTTACGGACAAGATAAGGGCTAATATTGAAAAAGCATTTGGCGTAAAAGTTTTTAACCAGTATGGTTGTAATGAGGCGGGTATAGCTGCTTTTGAATGTGACCATCACAGCCTGCACCTGATCAGTAGCCGGTCCGTTTATGAAATTGACGCGGAAGGAAGGCTGATCGGAACCGACCTTACTAACAGTGCCTACATTTTTATGAAATTCAATACCGGTGATCTCGTTGAGTTTTCTGAAAAAGCATGTACCTGCGGCCGGCAGTATCCTGTTATTAAAAAAATTGTGGGCAGAAGCGATGACCTGATCACAGACATGAAAAATAAAAAAATTCATTCCTCTTATTTCAATTTTTTATTTAAAAAAGATAAATCCATCATGCAGTACCAGGTAGTTTTTGACGAAAGATCAATTTGTATGAACCTTATGGTGGATCAACATTTTTCTGAAAAAAATTACGAGTTTTATATGAATTTAATAAAGAGCAATTTTGATTTTGAAGTGTATGAAGTAAAAACCAACGAAAAGTTTTACAGCGGAAGCAACTCAAAACATGCTTTTATTATTGACAAGAGAAAAGATCAACTTTCGGCTGTATAGTTTTGTGATAGGTTGAACCATGCTGCGTACCGGTAGCTCCGTTGATACAACAGCCCCAATTACGGGTGCAACGTGGAAGAAAAAAATAAGTCGTACATTGAAATAAAATTATGCCCGAATCAAAAAGCAGACATCCGCACAAGCATCCGCAACAACACAACGATCCTTTGCATACGCATACAAAGTTCCAAAAAAGCAGGAATGCTATTATTGTTGCCGTATTATTTTTTGCATTGCTGGGGCTTGGTATCAGTTTCTTTATTAATGGAACCAGTGTTACCGGTTTAATGGCTGGCTTCGTGACAGGTGGAGTAGTGGGATTTCTTTTTGGATACCAGATCCATAACAAGTTATCAAAAAAATAAAAGCCGGATAATTACTATTGCGAAAACTACAGTACTGACCTTTCCGGCAAGTTTTGTGAATTCACCAATTTCTATTGCCTTAATGCTATCCCCGAAAGGCAGTGCTGATTGTCTTACCAAATTGCATCCATACATTTATATCGCCCGTTTAATTAAGCGCTAAACAGGCGCCCTGCCCCAATCTCTTTTTTTATAAACGCCATTTTTTGAGTTAAAAAAAAATCCCGGTAATATGTTAGGTTTCTAAATGATTATCCTATATTTATGGCGACAAACAGCTTGTACCAGTTGGTTATCATTTTATACTTTTCATGAATTACCTGTAGCTCCTGTTGCAGGATTTTTTTGAATTGGACTATACATTCCCCAAACTTCTGGTCTGGACTTATATTATTGCTTTTTTTAATAACATAAAAGAGAGCAATGTACTCATACTGTTAACAGGTATGGATAACAACGCTTAACAGGTCATTGCAGTGATGAATTATATGATGGCGCAGAAAGAAATTTCCTGCACTGCAGTAAGCATTATTCCCTTACTCCAACGCCGCAGAATCATACCTGGCCGGCCAGGTAGTATAGCCGTTTACCCTTTAGAAACCTATACGAACTGACAGGCATTCCAATATCACATCACTAAGGAAAAGCATTTGCAGGCTTCATTGCGGCAAGCAGGCATCATTTTATTTAGCTGCCTCGTACCACGATGATTGAACCTGCTCATAAATAATAAAAAAAAATTTCGAAAAATCAGGTAAACCCATTCTCTAACCAAAAAATAACAAACCATGACAGTACTTGGCGTCCATAAAGGACACGACTCTTCTGCAGCCATCGTAGTTGATGGCATAGTGATAGCCGATGTGCAGGAAGAAAGATTTTCCAGGGTTAAACATTCCGGAAATGCCCCCCTGAAAGCAATTGAATTTTGTTTAAAACAGGCTGGAATAAAGGACATCAATGAGGTGGACTATATCAGTTCTTCCTGGAAGACAGCCTCAAGGGAGTTAAATGCAGTTTTTGGCCTGAAAGAGCCCGTGAGCCAAAAAAAGAACATTGCCATTCAGCTTGCAAAAAAAGTGTTCGGCATGTCTGTTGGCACCTCCAGGTTTAAATTACCCATCTACTATCCAAATTATATACTGAAGAATCCTGACAAATTTATAAACAACAATCATCACCTTACACATGCCGCAAGTGCTTACTTTACCCGTAAAAATAATGAGAAGGCCTTAATCTTTACTATTGATGGCGCAGGCGATGAAATGTGTACTTCCATCTGGATGGGTGAAGGAAATAAGATTGAGCTGTTAAAAAGTTATTACCGGGAAGCGTCTGTTGGCTGGGCCTACAGTGTGGTTACAGAAGGATTGCACTGGATACATGGTGACGGTGAAGGAAAAACGATGGGCCTTGCGCCATACGGTGATTATACAAAATGCCAGGGCGTGCTGGATAAATATTTCCCGGAATTTAAGGACGAAAACCTGGTTAAAAATTCTGATTTGGGCACGGTGTATTACTGGAACATGAGTGGCTCTACCGAGTTTCACCTGGACGAAGCTTCGGAAGTGGAGAAACTAATTGCAAAATACGGAAGAGATGATATTGCCGCAGAAGCGCAAAGAAAACTGGAAGAAAATATTATGAACCTGGTTTTTGGGTGGGTGAAAAAGACAGGTGTGAAAAATGTTGCTTTTGCCGGGGGAGTAATGCTGAATGTAAAATTAAACCAGCGTATCTGGAATAACCGCGGCGATCTTATTGTTGATCAGCATGTGTATCCAAATCCCGGTGACTCAGGTTTGGCAGTTGGGGCGGCATTGCTGGAATATTATAAACACAATGAATTTAAAGGATACGAATTCAATCATCTTTATTTAGGGCCTGAATATTCGAATGAAGAAATTGAATCTATTTTAAAGATCAGGAAAATTAACTACACTTACGTTGATAACCCATCCAGGAAAGCCGCTGAGCTGCTGGCCGAAAATAAAATTGTAGCCTGGTTCCAGGGGCGGATGGAAAGTGGACCAAGGGCCCTCGGCAGCAGATCGATTTTAATGAGCCCGCTGAAAGCTGAAAACAAAGATATCATCAACGCCTGGGTAAAATTCAGGGAAGGCTTCCGGCCATTTTGCCCTTCATTAACTTATGAAAGCAGGCATGAATATCTAAAAGACTGCAGGGATGAATTTTTTATGATCACGTCCTTTGATATAAAGGATGAGAAACGAAATGCCATCCCGGCGGTAGTGCATGTAGACGGAACCGTTAGGCCACAAATGGTGCAAAAAGAAACCAATCCGAGATACTGGGAATTAATAAACGAGTTTGGAAAAATTACCGGGGAGAGTATTGTGCTGAACTCCTCCTTTAATGTAATGGGCGAATCCATAGTTAATAATCCCAAAGAAGCAATAAGGTGTTTTTTCGATTCTGGAATCGATGCTTTGTTTATCGGCAATTATTATGTCTCAAAATAAAAATACCAACTGAAGTGTTTCGCAGCACTCATTCAATTTTAAAGGTCCGGCTGCAATGATGTGCAGCCGGACCTTTGTGTAATAGTTCACCTGGAAAACGATCGTACAAAATGGAACCTATTTTTAAACGCCCTCCCACCCGGTTAGCATTTTTGACCAGCATTATAAATAGCCCCAAAGCAAATGAATTATTTTATTTAGCTTTCGCCTGCTGTATTTCAATAAGTGATTTAAATTAATAAATGAACCAAACATCCCACCGGTACTTTATCATTAATAAACCATACAATATGGTATCTCAGTTTGTGAGTACACATGATGTGAACCTGCTGGGACAACTTAATTTTAATTTTCCAGCGGGGACACATGCAGTAGGCAGACTGGATAACCACTCAGAAGGTTTGTTGATTTTAACCACCAATAAAAAAGTTACCCGGTTATTGTTTTTAGCCGACACAGCACATAAGCGGACTTACCTGGTGCAGGTAAACAATGTAATAAGTAAAGAAAACCTGCACCTGCTGCAAACAGGCACCACTATCCGAATCAAAGACGGCGCCGGTTACACTACTCCTGCCTGTGAAGTGGCCATTGTAGAAAAACCGGAACTTATATATAACATTGCCGGCACACATCCCCGGTACGGGCCACATACCTGGCTGCTGATCACACTAAAAGAAGGCAAATATCACCAGGTAAGGAAAATGATGGGCTCCATTCATCACCGGTGCAAAAGACTGATCCGTGTATCTATAGAAGACCTTGATTTGGGTAATCTTGAACCAGGCGCTGTTAGAGAGCTGGCAGAAAATGAGTTTTTTAAACTTCTGAAAATTGATGCTACTGTTGAATAATTTATTGTACCTCTATTGTTGCAGCGCCAGTGGTAAGGTTTTTGTAATAGCAGGTGCAGGTGAGTGAGCTAACTTTATTAATTTTACTGATACTAACTTAAACGATCATTATATGAAAGTAAAATCCTTTTTATACATTTCGGCTGTTGCAACTGCAGTTAATTTTTCGGGCTGCATCAGCAATAATTCTACAGATAAAACAGAGACGATCAGCAGCAAAGCGGATACTTTAGCAAACGCTCCTGTAGAAACTAAAAAGCCAAACTCAGATTATAAACCCGCTTTCGCAGGACAAACACGAATCAGGGGTGTAAAAACTACCACGGCCTATAAAGTTGAAAAGATTGCCGAAAAATTAGGCAGGCCCTGGGCTATTATTCCATTGCCGGATGGCAGGTTATTAATCACCGAAAAGTCAGGATTCATGATGATTCTTTCAGCCGACGGAGCATTGCTGAAAAAGCTAACAGGGTTGCCGAAAGTGGATGACCGGGGGCAGGGCGGACTACTGGATGTAGCCCTTGATCCCGCATTTGCGCAAAACAGGAGGATTTACTGGTCGTATTCAGAAAAATATGGCCAGGGTAACCTTACTGCGGTGGCAAAAGGGGAAATAGCTGCTGATGAATTGTCTATTTCCATTCCGGTTGTTATTTTCAGGGCAACACCAGAACTGAACAGTGAACTGCACTTTGGCTCCCGGCTGCTGTTTGATAAGGATGGTTATTTGTTTGTGAGTGTTGGTGAGAGGTCTATTTCCGAAGGCCGGAAACAGGCACCATTGCTAAAATCCGGGCTGGGCAAAATATATAAAATTACCAAAGAAGGAAAGCCTGCACCGGGCAATCCATTTATTGACGAGGCGGATGCCAAACCTGAAATTTATTCTTATGGTCACCGTAATCCGCAGGGCCTCGACCTGCACCCGGTAACAGGGCAATTATGGGAAACAGAATTCGGCCCACAGGGTGGAGATGAGCTGAACCTCATTCAACCCGGTAAAAACTATGGCTGGCCTGTTATTACGTATGGTATCGAATACAATGGTGATAAGGTGGGCGATGCCATCCAGCAAAAAGACGGACTGGAACAACCTGTTTATTATTGGGACCCTGTACTGTCTCCCAGTGGCATGGTTTTTTATAACAGCGATTCAATTCCTGAATGGAAAAATAACCTCTTTATTGCTGGCCTCAGCAGTATGCATATAGCCCGGCTGGTAATTGAAAATAATAAAGTGGTGGGTGAAGAAAGATTGTTGGCAGATCAAAAAGAAAGAATACGTGATGTAGCGCAAAATAACGGTAGGTTATATGCGGTCAGCGACTATGGTATCCTTTACAGGATCAGCAAAAAATAAGGTCGGTATTAGTGGCTTAGGAGTTTAGCGTTTAGAAGTTTAGCTGATTAAACAGTAAGATTTTTCTATGTTTTGGTTAACTCCCGGAATTGGATACTTGCAAAATCCAGAGGATTATATGCTGCTGCTTTCAGTATATTCTTAAAAAATTGTCCGAAAGGTCTGAATAATTTATAAACCACGTGCTGTGCCAAACGAAATAATACGTGCCGTTTGTGACAATAAAAAAACGGTATACCTGGTAAACTTTCTGATTTCATATCAAAACTACCGAAACATCTTGCTTAGTAATTCTTCCCCTTCATCAAAGTTTTGCAAATGCTGCTTCCATTGGCGGAGCATTTCATTTACATGACGCAATGCCTGCGCTGACTCAAAATCGTCAATATCCCTTTCAAAATTATTTGCTGTTGCTGTTACATTTTTCACTTGATGCTTTACCATTTCCACCGGATGTTTTTGTACAGAAAAACCTAAGAGGTTGGTAAGTGCTGCGTATTGCGGCTGTTGAAAAATATTATTTTTTTCCTGCTCCAGGTCCCGTGACTGTTCTTTTAATATTTGAAGATAAACAGCTAATTTTTCTTCTGTCAGGCTTTCGAGGTGATCGCTTTCATTGTGTATCCATCTTAATTCCAGTGTAAGCAGTGCATGCAGATTTTTAGCTTCATAAGCGGCAGTCAATTCTTTCATTAATATTTCTTTTGCTGCTTTTCTCTCTGTTTCCGGCTCCAGGTCGGGATGAAAAAGTTTTGCTAACTGCTTATAGATGGTACTGATATTTTTTTGTTTCATTTCCGCAGCCGCCTTTTGCGTTTCTTCGTACCTGGCCTGCTTTGTTGTTTTACTCCTTTTTGCATGCCGCAATTTTTCCTGTTCTTCCTGCGGCTCCTGCATGGCTGCCATTTTTTGCCTGACCTCCGCAATTTTTTCCGCCATTGCAGCCTGATCATTTATATCCACGCCTTTCATATCTACGTTCACTTTATCAAACATCTCCTGCATTTGAGCAGCCATTTTATCTTTTTCATGCTGCATCATTTTGGCATAACTGATGCCTTCAATTTCCGAAAATATATTTTGTATTATCTCATCCGGTTCAGTGTCTGTTTGTGTAAAATATGCTTCCAAATGATATTGTAACACATTTTTTAGATACCGCTGGTTTGACCGGGAAAGCTTATTGCTTTTATAAATATCCCACAATAGAGTGATCAGTTTATGCTTCATTTCCAGCATCCTGATTTGCGCTGGATACCATTCATTGCCATATATTTTTAATGCCAGGTCAAATTGCAATTGTTTTTTCTCAATATCCTTTTGAAGCCGTTCTATCTTTTGCGTAAGCTTGTTAAACGCATCCTGGTTTGTAGACAATTTTTGTTTACCTGCTTTGGTGATGGTTAAACTGATGGGTTTGACAGGATCGCCCTTTTCAAATATTTGCTGCTGCATACGCTTTTAAAAAAATGATGTTTGTTTGAAATTGCGAAATTACAAATTTGAGCTTTCAACGGAATAGAAATACGCTATATTCCTATAGCCGCCTGAAAGAAGTACATTTGCCCCGAAAGAAAACATAAGATATGAACCTGCAAGAAGTATTACTTAAAAGAAGCGATAAAAACTGTGAACTGTGCCAGTCAGAAAATAATGTAACACTGTATGAAGTGCAGCCGCAAGACCGTACCAGTGAAGATAACTGCATTATGATCTGCGATAAATGCCGGGCACAAATCGAAAAGAAAGAAGAACAGGACAGCAGCCACTGGACCTGCCTTGCAACGGCCATGTGGAATGAAGTTCCGGGTGTGCAGGTAGTGGCGTGGCGTATGCTCAACCGGCTTCGCAGCGAAAGTTGGGCGGCAGATAATTTGGATATGATGTATTTGGATGACGAGCGTATTGCATGGGCCAAAGCCACGGGCGATCATGATAATGATGCAACCGTTGAATTGCATAAAGACTGCAACGGACAGGTGCTGAAGCATGGCGATACAATAGTGTTGACAAAATCTCTCGACGTGAAAGGCTCCACACTAAACGCAAAAATGGGTACGGTAGTAAAAAATATCCGCATTGTAGAAAACAACACAGAACAGATTGAAGGTAAAATTGAAGGGCAGTTAATCGTAATACTTACAAAATACGTAAGGAAGCAACATAGTTAAGGTACTGTTTGATACAAAATTTAACTTATAAAAAAGGTGAGTGGGAACAAAATATTCCACTCACCTTTTTTCTTTGCCTGATTAAAAAAATTATTTTTTCGGAACAGTTACTCCAGCAGTTTATACATTTCTTCCAGTTTCGGTGAAAGTATTATTTCTGTTCTCCTATTACTTGCCCTGCCTTGAACTGTGTAGTTAACATCCCTTGGATCATAACTGCTGTGGCCCGAGGATATTACCCTGGCGGGATCAACCTTGTAATTATTTACCAGTATCCTTACGATTGAATTCGCCCTCGCGGTACTTAAGTCCCAATTATCAGTGTAGCGGCCTTTGATTGGAATGCTGTCTGTATGTCCTTCAATATTTACCGCCACTTCTGTGTTCAGATTTAATACAGCAGCGAGTTTGGATAATGCCTCCGTTCCTTTTGCATTAACAACTGCACTTCCTGATGGAAATAATAGATTTTCAGAAAGGCTTACATATACTTTTCCGTTCTTTTGCGTTACGCTCAAGTCTTTGTCATTGTATCCCATCAACGCCTCCGCCATTTTATTTTTCAACTGCTGCGACCTTTCCTTTTGTTGTTGCAGCAGGTTCTGCAGCAGTCTAAGCCTTTGCTGTTGCTGCTCGAGCGTCAGCTTCGTTTCATTCAACTGGCTTTGCTGGTTGGCAGTTTGCTGGTCCAGTTGCGAATTCTGGTTGCTTAAACTGGAAATTTTATTGGTAAGCCCTGTAATATCCTGTTTTAGGTTATTCATATTTCCCTGGAGGTCCGATACCGTACCTGCCAAACGGGCACTGTCATTTCTCAACGACTGGGTTTCAGCCTGCGACTGGACGAATAATTTTTTTGACACACAACTTGCAAAAAAAGTTGCAAGCAGCAGGATCATTAATACATTTTTCATAATTGCACAATTTTAATTTTAAGAGTAAATAAGAATACCTACCTGTTAAATTGTAAAAACTGTGCTACACTTTTTGTTTTATTGCAGGAGGTTGATATGACTGCGTTATAACGTCACATTTTTTTATTATTAGAATAGGGGTCATCAGCCCCTTCATTTTTTGGGCAAATATTTCTACAATTCTTCCCGTTATACCTTTACTGGCGTTTATGTTAAACTGTGAAACAGATCAATTTTCTTTAATATTTTTGTAGCATAATAATTAGCTCCTTACCGGTGGCGTGCTTAACGAATTAAAACAAACCGCCCAAATAAACGTTGATAACAATATGAAATTGCGATATTTTTTAATAATCTGGATAGCATTTTTTTTCCCGCCAAATGTTTTTGCGCAGGATGACTGGATATTAAAAATGGATAAAGAGGGTATTAAGGTGTACACAAAAAACCTCGATAATTCACCATATAAAGCGGTAAAGACCGTGTGCACGGTAGATGCAACTTTAAGCAGGCTGACTGCAGTATTGATGGATATAAAGGGAAGTAAAGATTGGGTATATGCAACAAAAACCTGTACGCTGTTAAACCAACCATCCCCTACAGAATTGTTTTATTATTCGGAAGTGGATATCCCCTGGCCAGTAAATAACCGTGATTTTATTGTGCGGCTGAAAGTAACGCAGGATGAAAATAACAAAGCTGTTACTATAGAGGGTGAAAATAAACCCACTTACCTTCCTGCAAATACCGATATAGTCCGCATTCCACAATCCTATTCCAAATGGTTAATAACACCGATGCAAAACGGGAAGGTACAAATTGAATATGTGCTGCAGGTTAACCCGGGTGGCACTGTTCCGGCATGGCTCATCAACATGTTTGCGACGAGAGGGCCTTTTGAATCATTTCAAAATCTACGCAAGCAGGTAAAAAAGCCGGATTACGCTAAAGTGAATTTGCCTTTTATAAAGGATTGACGAAATACCGATACAGACCAATCCATACCATGCAGGATTTAAGCCCCTTCCACAACCGATCATTCTTGTTTTTGCAGCCCCCTGCCTGATCCCTTTAGCATTTGAATAGCTGTTTGAATTCCACCACGCTTTCGCCCGTTCAACAGCGGAAAATTGCAGCAGCACTATTCGTTCGGGTTGTTAGTCTCCTTCCAGTGATGCTGCCTGTCCTCCCCTTACGATAAAGGTTCCGTCATACGCGGCTATCGCAGCGGGAGTGAGCTTTTTGTACGCTTCGTACGCTGCCGGATCCGTAATTAACACGTCTACAATAACATATGCTGCCATAGCTAACTAATTTGAATTGTTATTTTTTAATTGCCTTTTCGGCTTGGCATGTTGTAAGCGCTCAGTTTTTCATAGTTAAAATTTCCTTTCAAATTTGAACACGTTTTCCTTTTGCCGAACTTTTAAAAACAGCTTCTATCACAACCATATTATTAACTGCATCCTGCAGATCTGTTGGTACAGCGGTATTGTCCAATATTGCTTTTGAAAAAAGATCGCCCTGCAGGGTGTACTGGTCTACTGCACTAAAACTCATTTCTTCACTGCCGGTTTTTGTATGCAGCCAGATACGGGTAGCCGTTAGTGGCGGTGCATTAAACGGGATTCCGATTGCTATCCTTCCTGCGGTTCCAACAATATTTACCGTTTGATAAGGCATCAACTGCGTAGAGCAGGTAAAGGTGGCGGTACCCTTTTTAAAATGCAAAATCCCTGAAGCAAGGCAGTCTGTCTGTAATACCTGATCAAACTCCACATGCCCAACAACACTTGCAGGTTCTTCACCAAAAATAAAACGTGAGAGGGAGATACAATAGCAACCGATGTCCATCAAACCACCACCGCCCATATCTTTTTGATTGCGGATATTTGCCGCATCCATATTATAATAAGAGAAAAAAGACTGAATAGTTACTAACCTGCCAATGGAACCATCCTGCGCTATTTTTTTTACCTGCTGCCATTGCGGGTGAAACCGGTACATAAATGCTTCCATTATTTTCAACTGCGGCTTTAGACTGGCTGCAAACTGCAGTTGTTTTGCTTCGGCAGATGAGAGCCCTATTGGTTTTTCACACAATACATGTTTATGGGCCGCCAGTGCTTTTAATGCCCAGGGCACATGCAGGTAATTGGGCAGGGGAATATATATCGCATCTACAGTATCATCAGCGAGCAATGCTTCATACGAGGGATATGCTTTTGGTATGCCCAGCAAATCAGCCGTTGCTCTTGACTGTTCCATATTCCTGGATGCAATGGCATCCATGCTGCAATAGCTGCCAGCCTGCATAGCAGGTATCACTTTTTCACGGGCAATTTTTGCTGTGCTTAATACTCCCCACCGAACTTTATTCATAACCATACTATTTGGGAAAATTATTTGATGCTGTAATTTATCGTAAATCCAGTTTATAAAACATGGTTTGCATATTGAATCGCATCCTGAAGGAAGACCTGAAGCCGGATGTAGCGCTGGTGCCCACATCAAAAGGGAAGCCTGTGGAAAAGTAACACGGTGGACAGTTAAGAATTTTTACAGCACCACGATATGATTCGAAAAGTCCCAAATGGATTAACAGGGTAACATTTATAACTGAGCACCGCCTGTTTTTTGGGAAGAAAGCGATTATTCCAATACCACCTATCCCGGGAGGAATGACCAGTATAGCCAGTTCAGTGAGCTGTTCTCAATTTGCCAATGCCAGTTTACAGCAAATGGTTTTTAAAAAATGTAATGGTGCGCTGCCAGGCCAGTGTTGCAGCGGCTTCATTGTAACGTGCCGGCGCTGTATCATTATGAAAAGCATGATTTACGCCATCATACATAATCAATTCATATAAGATACTATTTTTCTTCAGCGCTTCTTCATAAGACGGTATCCCTGCGTTCACCCTTTCATCCAATGCCGCATAATGTAATTGCAAAGCCGCTTTGATACCTGGTATTCCTGCAGCTACAGGCTAACGTCCATAAAAAGCAACCGCTGCTTTTAAGCCCGGCAGTTTTACGGCAAGATCATTAGCCATTGCCCCGCCCCAGCAACATCCTACATAGCCAGCATTGCCATTGAAATCTTTACGGGTGGCGGGGTAGTCAAATACATTGATAAAATTCTGGAGGCTGTTTTCTGTTTTCAATTCCTGAAATTTTTGGCGGGCCTCGTCTTTATCCACAATTCATCATCAATTTTGATCATTTACATATTATTTCCTGTTCATTGCAGGCAGATCCTGCTCCCATAATAAAACGTCCAATCTCACTACGGGGATTATATTCCCCCTGCGAATACACGGTTTGACAACATCAGTTGATTTTAAGTAGTAACATGCAATGGCACAGTAATCGCAAACTAAGGGTACCAATAGCTTTTATCAAAAAAGAATGCATGACAAAAAAATTACACTTCCTGAGTTTTATTTGCTTTTTGTTTTGTGTGCAGTTGCAAGCGCAGAACTTTTTAGGCCTTAACACCGGTAATTATGCTGGGGTGACAGGAGTAATGCTGCAACCAGCAAGTATTGTTGACAGCCGGTATAAATTTGATATCAACCTGATCTCATCTGGAATCAACTACAGTAATAATTACTTCCTGGTGAACAGGGATGCCATTCTTAAATTCAATAAGAATAATTTTTCCGGGTATCAATCCTTTAAATCGCAATACCTTTCAGTTAGAGAATTGTCGGCCGGTGAAAAAGTGTACTTTAATATTAACAACAGAACACAGGTTCCTTTGAGTTTTATGGCAACTACCGGTAAAAAATCGGCCATAGCACTCAACATCCAGTCAAGATCCAGGATACAGGGAAGGGGCATCTCTGCCGACCTTGCCAGCATGGCATATAACGGTTTCTACTATACGCCTTTAAATAACAGCAATATCGATGCTGCCGGCTTTAGCTTAAATTCTTTAAACTGGGTGGAAATTGGACTTACTTACGGCAGGGTGTTGTATTCATCGGATAAGCATTTTATAAAAGCAGCATTTACAGGAAAATACCTGGCTGGAATTGCGTCGTTAAATATGAGCAGCGATGATTTAAGCTTAAGCATAAATAACGATAGCTCCATTAATTTCAATACCTCTAATTTTAATTACAATCATAATAAGAATGCCGATTTTGATATGGTGTTTGACAAGAGTTTCCGCCCCGATGCCCGTTCCTTTGGTTTTGATGCAGGGCTGGTGTATGAATACCGGGGAAATCTCAACAAGTTTAAATACATAAGGAACGATGATGAAAAATCTTACGAAGCAGACAGAAGAGATGTAAGTAAATATATTTTTAGATTAGGGGTTTCATTGCTCGATGCAGGCATGTTCCGCTTTGAAAAACCGGACAATGTAAATTCGTTCAGCGCCAATATTACCAACTGGAATTTGGCCCGTGCAAATTATAAAACCATTGCAGATTTTGATACGGCTTTGGCCAGCAGGGTTATTGCCAATGCAAACGATCCCCGCAATTACAATGTTTATTTGCCTGCGGCATTAAGTGTTCAGTTTGATCTGAAATTTGTAAAAGGTTTTTACCTGAATGCGATGCTCTATAAGCCTGTTACTATGGGCTCCGCCGCCGGGCAGCGCTTCGACAACTATGGATTCTATACCATCACGCCAAGATGGGAAAGCAGGTATATCGGGGTCTATTTACCTTACACGATTACGGAAAAAAACCCCACCAGTAACTTCAGGCAAAACATGCTTGGCGCTACCCTGCGATTGGGACCACTATTTGTTGGCAGCAGCAATCTCGGTACGATGGCGTTCAATAAAAATTTAAGCGCCGCCGATGTACACATTGGTTTAAAAGTGGGTATCACCTACGGTAAACCAAACAAAAGCACCGCCTATTTTCAGAAAATATTCTTGCGCAAACAACAGGCAGACAGTGTTGCCCGTACGCCCTGGGTTTACCAAACAAAAGATACCGTGTTTATTCAAAAAAATGATAGCAGCCGCCTGCTAATTGATTATACCAAAGGGAAGATTTATGACATTCCCAACACGAAAGGAAATATTCTGATCGTAAACAACACTTATTATTACAACAACATTCCGGCAGCAGCCGCTACCCCGGTAACTGTTACGAGTAAAGTTGACACAGTATTCACCAACAATAGAGCCCCCGACAGTATTAAGCAGGTAACAAATGATAGCCTGAAAATAAAAAAACACCAGCTTGACAGTTTGATAAAAGATATGCAACAACTGCAAATTGAAATGGACAGTGCCAGGATAAAAGACGGTGCTCGAAATCACAACCAATCGTACAAAGCATTGGGTAAGCAAATAGACAGTTCCATCATTACAAACAATCAATGGTTTGACTCTGCAACCGTCAGGAATGATGTGTCATTCAACTCTACCAAACTGCTTCCAGACAGCATGCTGGCAGACAGCAGCACGCTAAAAAAAAAAGCTTTCCCGAAACAGAATCCCTACCGGTTGCAAATAAACAACCATTTGAGCAACAGAAATTAATTGATGAAAAGAACCCGCAACAACTTGCAAACAATGCAAGCGCTATCCAAATTGACCGCCAGCAACGCCAGGTTGAGCAGGAAAAACTTTTAAACCGTTACCTCGGGGAATCCGCTTCACTTAAAGAAGCAATCAATCGCCTGCAAACAAGGATTTCCAGTAACGATAATGTTTACACGAGACGTAATAACATAATACCGGTTATTATGCCTGCCTCAAAAAACAACCTGGTGCAGGCTCCGCTGCAGGTAATAAAAGACACCATTCGTATAATCGATACGGTTTACCAAAGAGACTCCATCAGCATAAGAGATACACTGACACTGCTGACACGGGATACGGTTACCAGGATAATTGCCCCCACCCCGGTTCCCGCTGCTATGCAAAAAGAAAAGACGCCGCAGCAAATACCATTCGACTATACTGCAATTCCTGCAGACATTCTATTGTTTGACCTGGGGAGGTCAACGATACGTCCAGTATATTTCAGCCGTCTCAATTATATTGCCGGCATACTGATGAAACAAACCGGTTTACAGGTGATGATTACCGGGCACACCGACAAATCCGGTTCGCCCGAAGTAAACAGTGCGCTATCAATTAAAAGAGCAAAAAATGTGGAACAATATTTAATGAATAAAGGTGTACCCAAGTCACAGTTATCAACAGGTGCCCTTTCCTTCTTTGAACCTGCCGTGGCCGGGAGTTCAACATCGGCGAGTAGTCAAAACAGAAGAGTGGTGATAAGGATAGTCAATAAATGATAATATTGATACAACAATTGGTGTACACTAATAAATTGCCCCGTATCACACTGCCGTTTCATTGCCTGGTAACTTTTAAATTGCAATGGTGATTGCGAATGGTAGTGCCCTGGCGGGAAAAGCAAAAAAATAACAGCGTTGTGCAGCCGCTGTTATTTTTACACACCAGGATGGTTTATCCTTTTATATGGCGTAAAGAAAAAAAGACCAGGCAGTTATTATTTTTTCTTTTTTCCTGTTGCCTTTTCTACCCGGAACGACATTTTGCATATCACACCCCAGGTGGTTATTTTACCATTTTTCACATGGGCCTTAATGTCTTTTACATATACAGAATCGATGTTTCTTACGGAATCAGACACCTCGTTCACTGCAGATTGCACCGCATCTTCAATACTTTTTTCAGAAGAGGCGATCACCTCTATCACTTTTACTACTGGCATAATCTAATTTTTTAACAGTTAATATTTGAATTCATATTTTACTGATAGTAAGATAGTGCATTCCTGAGAATTATTTCAGTTCCTTTCAAAGAGGTATAAATCCTGTAGTATCCCATGCCATTCAATTATCCAAACGATCGTTGGCATCTTTTGACAAATGGATAGATGATTGTGTGAAGAGTAGAAAATACCTGCCAGCCAACAAAATAATGCTTCTTAGTCCCTATTTTATTTTTACCAGCTTAAGTGTTTTAACCATATTTCCCTGCGTAACCTTCAAAATATAAAGGCCGGTAGGAAATCCTGAACCAAAATGATATTGCTGGTTTGAATTACCGCTGGCGGAATAAACTGCCTTTCCATCAACGGTACTAACAACAACCATTACCCTTTCATTTGTTCCGCCTTCAACCACCAGTCCAAAATTGTTATTTGCCGGATTGGGGTAAGCGGCTATTGAGAACGGTTTGCTTGTAAAACCAGGACCAGGGGTAACGCTGATGGACGTAGAAGCAGGAGCAGACGGTCTTGCGGCTGTTTGCGTAATCGCAATTGTTCGGGATGCAGCACATCCTTTTGCATCTGTTACAGTGTAGGTATAAGTGCCAACAGTTACATTGGCCACGTTACCTGTACCTGTGTAGGGTGCAGTTCCGCCTATTGCAGAAACCAACACCTGGGTATTTCCTCCTGTAATATTGATAGTGCCTGTTGCCACAGCATTTACCTGCAAGGGGGCTACTGGCTGGGTACTATTTACAACAGACGTAACGGAATTGCCCGAAGCATCATTAATAACGTAATAATAGGTGCCGGTGACCTTACTGCTGGTATCCCATGCGGCTGTATGGTTTCCATTAGTACTCACGATCAAAATATTACTGATACCCGATTCAAAACTTCCGTTAGCATAAAGGTTCGCTCCCTTCAACTTATAGCTGTCGTCTGCCTCAAAAAAGGCAATATTATCTATATAGGTTGTGCCAGAATTCTGATTGATGAAAATTACAAAACTTGCTGCAGCCCCAGATGTTGGCGAAGTAAATACGAACTCATGATCTTTACGGCCAGCTCCAAATGTTGCAGTTTGTAAGGGCGTCAACAACGCCCATGGTGTAAAGGTCTGCCTTACACACGCCCTCAGGCTGCCGTTTGCGGTAGTTCCAAATGTACTAAACCGTAATACATAGTTTTTGAGTGAACTTACCTCCCCAATAGTAAAGTACACTGCGGAATAGGACCCCGAAATTACAGCAGGAAAAGACATCCTCAATGATCCTTTACCCGCATCCACTGTATAGTTACCTGCACCCGTATAGGGTGCAATACCACCGGATGCAGTAACATTTGCCACGGTGGATTTACCAAAGCAATCAATGGTTGCGGTGGTAGTAACAGGCAAAAATGGAGGCGGTACAGGTTGCGTAATAGTAACGGTTGTGCTTGCGGAACAGCCCCTTCCATCTGTAACAGTATAGGTGTAAGTTCCTGCGGCAACATTGGTTCTGGTACCTGTACCGGTATAAGGTGCAGTACCACCCGTTGCCGATACTGCAACAGAAGTAGCACCCCCGTATACGCTAATGGTACCCGGCGTGGCTGTCACTTCCAACAGACCAGGCTGGTTGGTTTTCACAATGGCTGTTCCGGTGGAATTATTAGCATCTTTTATTGTAAAATAATGAACAGCATTAGTTTTACTGCTTGTATCCCAGCTAAAAATTTGGTTACCATTCGCATTGTTAACAAGCAGGTTGATAACCCCGGATTCAAAATCACCATTGCTGTAAAGGTTGTCACCTTTCAAAGTATTTGCATTGCCGGCTTCAAAAAAAGCTATGTTATCCACATAAGTAGTGCCGGAATTTTGATTAATATCTATAATAAAGCTGGCGGCTGCATCAGACGCCGGTGCCGTAAATATAAATTCATGATCCTTCTGATCGGTTCCAAAAGTTGCTGTTTGCCAGGCTGTTCGCAAGGCCCATGGATTAAAAGTTTGCCTTATACTGGCTCTCAGGCTACCGTTCTCCGTGGTTCCCAAAGTGCTAAACCGTAAAACATAGTTTTTTGTAACACTAACAGCACCAATGGTAAAATACAATGCAGTATTATTTCCGGATGCAGCAGATACAAAGGATATTTTTACAGAACCCTTTCCTGCCCCAACAGTATAGGTTCCTGTGCCGGTATAGGGTGCTGCACCTCCTGTTGCGGTAATATTCACATTTGCAGTAGTACCAAAACAATTAATTACCGGGCTGGTTGCTGCTGCTATTAAATCAGGCGAAGGCTGAGGAATATTTACCGTTGTGGTAGACGTGCATCCTTTGGAATCGGTAACCATATAAGTGTACGAACCTGCCCTTACATTGTTGATGGTACCTGTACCGGTATATGGAGCTGTACCGCCGGAAGCCAATATAGATAAGGTTGTGGTACCTCCGAAAACACTAATTGTACCAGCCACCAATGTTGCAACCAGTGCTGCTGAAGGTTGAGTTACTGTGAGCGAAATGGTATTAGTAACGCCAACCGCATCTCTTACAGTATAGCTAAAGGTACCTGCACTCACTACAAAACTACCTGTGCCGGTGTAAGGGAGTATACCACCGGTAGCAGTTACGGTAACAGTTGTTGTTCCGCCAAAACAGTTGATTGCCACGGCTGATGCAGCGGCTCTTAAAACTAAAGGCTGCCCAATAGTAATCGTTGTACTGGCTGTACACCCCCTTGAATCCCTTACTGTATAGGTGTAAGTGCCTGCAATTATATTCAGAAAAGAACCTGTTCCTGTATAAGGTGCAGTACCACCAGTTGCAGTAACGTTAACGGTTGTGGTACCTCCAAAAAAACTGATTATGCCAGGGGTGGCAACAGCTCTTAATGCCGCCAAAGGCTGGGTAACTGTTATTGTGGTAGTGGAGGCCGCACCTGTTAAATCACTTACAGTATACGTGTGTGTTCCTGCAGGCACGACAAAAGTTCCGGGGCCGGAATATGGGGGAATACCGCCAGTGGCAGATACCGTTATTGTAGAGGTTCCCCCAAAACAATTGATGGCAGTTGCCACCGATTTTGCTGCAAGTGGCTGCCTTAATATAGAAGTATCTTTAAGCAAAATCTTTGATGTATAAGGCTGCAGGGTGATGGTGCCGGGGAAATAAGCAGCATCTACTCCAATATAATTAGCCCCCAAAGCAACTGTTTTGGCAATATTGGTGGGGTTATATTCAAAACGCAGGTAATCATCAATGTTATATGAAGTGGCGTCTGCTTCATATAGTTCAATGTTATCAATATAAGTGGTACCCGAGTTTTGTTCGATTTCAATAACAAAACTTGCCGCAGCGTCGGTGGTTGGTGCAGCAAACAAAAACTCATGGTTCACGGTACCGGTACCAAATGATCTTGTTTCAAGTGGTACAAGGCTGGTGTAAGCAGCAGCCGTTTTTCTTAGATAGGCATTTACTATGCCGTAAGCTGTTGTACCGAGGGTGGTAAAACGGAAAACATAATTCTTATTTGCGGTTACCGGTCCTATCGGAGCATGTATTGTTCCCCATTTGTTGGCCAGTGGGCTGGTAAAATTCATTCGCAGCGAACCTGCGCCGGTAATTTTGCCTGTATTATCCCAGCTACCCGTTAAATTAGCTCCAAATAAAATAACACCAAGGATATTGGTAGCGAACGAGCCATTGGCAAATAGATTTGCCCCGGTAACATTTGCCAGTTTATACTGTGGAGCTTCGCGGAAGGGTTTTTTTGAATTGGCATCCTGTTGTGAAAAAGCTTTCCAGCCATCGAGTGCCTGTTTTGATACCGGTATTGCTGCACCGCCGGAAGTAGCATATATGTCGTAAGTAAAGCCTGCTGCATTTACTACATTATAGTAATTACTGTCAATATCTCCCAGTGCCTGAACCGCTGATTGAACGGTTGTAACGGCAGGTTCATTCAAAGCTGAATTAATGTAAACAAAGTTTTTTTGGGTGCTGGTTTTGGGATAGTTAATATTATTCTTTATCACCAGGTTGCTGATCTGCCCAATATTTGCCCAACGCATAACACCCACATTAACGCCATCGTTATTGAAAAACGTATTGCCTTTGATGTTTACATTCACAGGGTTATTGGTATGTATACCGTCTTTACGAATATCAAAAACAGTATTGTTGAATACATCTATATTTACGGAACGTCCATCTAAATGTATACCGGATACGTCTATACTGGATGTGAACCTGCTCGCCGGCGCCCCTATTCCATTCATAATAATATTATCCCTGATTACCCGGTTCGTGTAGTTAACGCCCGGGTTAAAATCTGATGATCCGGTCCAGGTGTAAATACCACCGCCATCTTCTTTTTGAAAACAGAAATAATTTACAACATTGTTATTGACTGAGACATTGCTCCCCTGGAATTCAATTCCAACAAAACCTGAACTGTCTACCCTGTTATATTCTATCACAAGGTTATTTAAAACACTTGCCAGGATGCCCTTGTAAGAATTGCCACCGCTCAATCCCATACCGGGAAGTAAGCCGGTATTTTTTACGGTACAGTTTCTGACCGTGTTATTAGAAACGTAGATATTGTATAATTTAAAAGCGTTACTGAGAATATTATTGGTAGTGCAATTTTCAATCAGGATATCAGCCGTGTTTTGTGACGTGATACCAGATTCGCCTGCGTTACTGATATCACAGTGTTGAATTTTGATATTTGACGTGTTATTCAGGTAAATGCTCACCCCGTTTGCTCCTTCAAAAGCAATGTTATTTACGGTGATATAACTTGTGGAGCTTATTAAGAGCAGCGTATCCACTGTACTTGCCCGGATATTGTAGGAAGAGGGGTTGGCAGTACCAAAATACATATTCAGGTTTTTGCTGTTGTTGTTAAAATACCATTCTCCCAACTGATCCAGCGTTCGGGGGTCGTTCTGAATAAAATAACCAAAATTCCTGGTGCCAGGGTATTCAGAAAATTCATGATTAATGTAAGTAAGCGTACTGCCGCTGTGATTAATTACCCTGCACCTGTCAAGGACCCATAATTTTTTCCGGATAATAACTTCCGCCCCGGTCCAGTTGATGGCAGCGGTTAATTCATTATCGGTAATGGAAGTGGTATCGGCAAAAGATTCGTATTTCAGGTAGCCACCATTGGCGTCATTGGTATTCGGATACCTGCCCAATGCCTGGGGCTGGTCGTTGAGTGTTACCATGTTTAATTCATTGCCGCCTCCGGGTAAAGCAGACTGGTAAACCCCATTGCCAAGAAGATTCCATACAGAAAGTTTGGTAAATCCGGAGATTAAAGGTTTCGCACCAGTGCCATAAGCACTAATAACGATCGGGCTACTACTGGTACCTGATTTGCCCGTGATGATTGCCCCGTAAAATACCTCCCCCCGCTTAAATAGAATACTGTCGCCTGCTACCAGCGTGCTAAAAATGGCGTTCAATTTAGCGATCGATCTCCAGGGGGTGGCACTGTTTTGAGCCTGAACCGCAGAATAGGTATCGTTTCCGGTGGTACTGGAGAAATAATAGTTTTTAGATTGAACGGATAACGAAATAAAAAGCAAACCAAACACTGGTAAGAGGCAGTTGAAAGTGCAGTATAATCGTTTTGATAATTTATTTTTCATAATCCGTTATTCCCTTTTAATTCAATTAAATACCAGCCAGTAGCATCTTACCCAGACGCAACTGTACAATAAACATGACAGGAGGTAATGCTGTCGATTCTGTAATAACAAAACCGCCATTTAATGGCAAAACCAAAAATTAGACAATGGGGAGTATGGGTTCCGCAGGTTTGGATTGGAGATTAGTAAGTAATTATGTGCATTTTCAGATAAACAGGCACATGATTACTACAAATGTAAACAATATATTATTATGTTTCGCAGGGTAATAAATTATAATAACATGACAGTTTTTTACAATACAAAGTACAAGCCGGTGTTAAAAAAGGGTATCTAAAATTCGGGAATAGCTTGCAAAGATTATGCCAGCAAGCGTTATTGTTAGATTATTTCTTCACAGTTTACTACTATTAATCAATTAGATATGAAAATAAAGTAGTACATATTCTTACTAAATATAAGAATGATATGCAAGATAAACAATACCAAATTTTACGTATAACAGTATTAGCAGCAGCAGCGCAAATATGCAGGAATGTGTCACCCCGTTCACAACAGCCTGCTTACGATTATTGAAATCCAGCCAGAGAACTGATTATATTAAAGTTTAAAACCAATATTTAAAAGTACTTTTAAAGTCCGTTCTTCTTTTTTCTAAACATTGATTGGATAGTTTTTTAAAGAGTTTTACTTTTGGGCGTCAACGCTGGCAGGTTATTAAAATGAAGAAATTCAGCTTAGATACAAATGATTTTTTTATAATAAATTGATCAATATTGCGTTTTTGCAGGTAGAAAACTGTATAAAAAAGCTGCATCGACTCGTCTTTCATATTGAATAATGGTGATTACAAGGTAAGTTATCAAAGGTGTTTATGAACAAACAATTAAAAAACTATTTACAGAAATCACTGATTGCATTAGACCTCCTGGTTCTGAATATAACATTTCTGTTCTCCAGGTTTATTTTTGAAGGCCGAATTGCAGATCATTCATTCAGAACCTACCTGGAATTCTGGGTGCTGATCAATATATTTTGGGTGGTTATTTCATTTGTGAGCCGCACGTACTCCGACAGTAATATTATCAAATTTGAATACTTTACTAAAAGAACGGTTCAGGTTTACCTCTTATGGCTGATCGCTATTTTATTCTATTTGTTTTTTTCAAGACAGTTTGAAGTATCCCGTTTCTTTACCATTGCCACCATCATCGCTTTTGGTTTTGGACTTTTTTTAAACCGGTTTTTATACCTGGGAATCAATAACTATTTTAAAAACAGGAACCACCTCTTCAATAAAGTAATTATTATCGGGTACAATGAAACGGCTAAAAAATTAGAAAATTATTTTGAAGAAGAAGGGTTTAATACGCACCTCCTTGGATTTATTGAAGATGAAAAAAATATTAAAGAGCTCACCCGCCACCCCATCTTATCAGACATCAAACATACTATACAAACCGCAATAGAGTTAGATGCACAGGAAATATTTTCTACCATCACGCCGGAGCAAAATAAAGACATCTACACTTTAATGAATAAAGCAGAAACAGAATGCATCCGGTTTAAAGTAGTACCGGATCTTTCTGTATTTGTTAATAAACCGGTCATCATCAATTATATAAGAGATCTTCCGGTACTCTCTATGCGAAGCGAGCCATTGGATGATGTGGGCAACAGGATGAAAAAAAGGGTGCTGGATGTGATAATAAGTCTGTTGGTGGTGGTGTGCATCCTGTCGTGGCTTGTGCCGCTACTCGGCTTGCTAATTTACCTTGAATCCAAAGGCCCGATCTTCTTTGCGCAATTGCGTTCCGGGAAAAACAATAAAACATTTTATTGTTTAAAATTCAGGAGTATGAGGGTGAATAAAGAATCGGATACCAAACAGGCCACTAAAAATGATAACCGGGTGACGAGGATTGGAAAATTTATCCGCAAAACAAGCCTGGATGAATTTCCCCAGTTTATAAATGTACTGAAGGGCGAAATGAGCCTGGTAGGTCCAAGACCACACATGGTAAAACATACCAGCGATTATTCTAAAATTGTAGACCAGTATATGATCAGGCAATTTTTAAAACCCGGCATCACGGGGTGGGCCCAGGTAAATGGCCTGCGGGGTGAGATCACTGACAATGAACAAATCATCAACCGGGTTAATGAAGATCTTTGGTACCTTGAAAATTGGAATATCTGGCTGGACATCAGGATTCTTTTCATGACCGTTTACAAGGTATTTAAGGGTGATGAAAAAGCCTTCTAATTGACTGCCTTACATAGTAGTAATGCTCATCGCTTCGCTAAGTATCAGCCAGTTTAAATAATCACCAGGTGATAATGGAGACAGGTTTTAAAAATCAATAATGTTTAAACTTTATTTTATCAGTTTGTGGATAATTATTTATTTTTATCGCTTGTATTTAAATGGCTGAACAATCGTCCACAGTTATATTTATCAGCAGGTAAATTCAATCGGGTAATCTGAGTCAAACGCCTTAACAATCCTGCCTGGCACCTGGCTGATAGTTAGTAGTTGATACTTGCAGGTGCAGAACAATTTTACTCAAAAAAATTTACAAATACATTTATTAGTGTCCCGCTCCAACTGATATTGATAGTTTTAAAATAGACAAGCCCCAAGAATGAAGACCTTCAGTGAGTTAAAGAAAAATTTAAAAAAAGATTTTACAAATTTGACAGCGGTAAAAATTGCCCTGTTAGGCGATACCGCAACCCAATTGCTTGCACAGGCACTAAGGGGTGAGGCCTACAATGAAGGGCTCGACCTTCAAATTTGGGAATCAGATTTTAACCAGGTAGAAAGGCAGGTATTTGATGATAGTTCGGAGCTGTATGCTTATCAACCGGAAATTGTTATCCTGTTTTTTTCCTCCCACAAGCTGTTGGCTAAATACAACAAATTAAAGCCGGCTGCACATTCATTACTGGCACAAAACCAGGTGGAGCTGGTAGAAAGCATAGCGGATAAAATTACAGGACAACTGAAAGCAAGGATCATCTATTACAACTACCCAGAAATTAATGACGCGGTATTTGGAAACTATGCTAATAAAACGGAGTCATCATTTTTATTTCAACTGCGTAAACTGAATTATGAACTGATGCAGTTTTCAACCCGCAACGCCAACTTTTATCTCTGCGATATTTCATCCCTTCAGAACCAGGCAGGAAAAAGCACATTCTTTCAAAGTGCTGTTTATATTAACACAGAAATGGTACTGAGCCTGGATATATTACCGGCGGTAGCTGCCACCACAACGGACCTGGTAAAAGCCATGTATGGCAAATTTAAAAAGTGTTTGATCCTTGATTTAGATAACACCCTTTGGGGAGGTATCATTGGTGATGACGGACTGGAAAATATACAACTGGGCAGCCTTGGCATTGGAAAGGCGTTTACTGAATTTCAATACTGGATAAAAAAATTAAAACACCGGGGAATCATTTTAGCAGTATGCAGCAAGAATACCGAATCCATTGCAAAAGAGCCGTTCGAAAAACATCCTGATATGGTGCTGCGTATGGAAGATATTGCTGTGTTTGTGGCCAATTGGGAAAACAAAGCAGATAACATACGTCAAATACAACGTATTTTAAATATTGGATTTGATTCGATGGTCTTTTTAGACGACAATCCTTTTGAAAGAAATATTGTCAGGGAAAACATCCCGGGTATTACGGTACCGGAACTACCGGAAGACCCGGCAGAATATCTGGAATACCTTTATACCCTCAATTTATTTGAGACGATTTCTTTTTCGAATGAGGATGCAGACCGGACCCAACAATACCAGGTAGAAGCCCAACGTACCGTATTGCAGAAAAATTTTACCAACGAAGATGATTTTTTGAAAAGCCTGGATATGGTTTCGCTGGTGGAGCCATTCAATAAATTTAATACGCCCAGGGTGGCACAGCTCTCCCAGCGTTCCAATCAATTTAATTTGCGGACGGTGCGCTACACCGAGACAGACATTGATTCAGTAGCAACCGATGAAAATTGTCTTTCCTTTGCGTTTACACTGGAAGATAAATTTGGGGACAATGGTTTGATTTGCATCATCATCCTAAAAAAAGAAAATGACAGCACATTGTTTATAGATACCTGGCTAATGAGTTGCAGGGTATTAAAACGCACCATGGAAAATTTTGTATTGAACAGTGTCGTGCAGTATGCAAAGCAAAAAGGCTTCCGTTGGTTAAAAGGTGAATACATACCAACTGCAAAAAATGAAATGGTGAAGAATCACTACGCTGGCTTAGGCTTTACCGGTAACAATAGTTACTGGATGCTGGATGTTTTACAATATGAAGGCAGAAAATGTTTTATTACAAATAAAATTTAATCAATGAATAAAAGTGAAATACAAAAGAAAATAAATGAAGTTTTTGTTGATATACTCGACGATGAAAACATTGTCCTCACCGAAAGCACAACCGCCGACGATGTGGAAGGATGGGATTCGCTGACCCACGTTCAGTTAGTGGTGGCGGTAGAGCGGCATTTTAAAATCCGTTTTACAGCCAAAGAAATACAGGGCTGGAAAAACATTGGCGAAATGACTGACAGCATCAGCAGCAAAATATAATGCAGAAAAAAACGTTGTAGCTGCAACCCTGCTTTTATAGAGGGCGTTAATCGATGTACCTTATTTAGACTACCATTTTTTTTAACTAATGTTTAGTAAGGCAGTATGATATTTAACTCTTTGGAATTTGGCATTTTTTTTCTCCTCACAACGCTGGTATTTTATTTTTTACCGGCAAGGCTCCGTTGGATTTGGCTGCTGCTGGCAGGCATCGTTTTTTATTCGTGGTCGAATGTTACCTATATTTTAGTACCTGCTTTTATCATACTGGTAACATATTTTGGTGGCCTGAAGATAGAAAAAGCTGCTTCAGAAAAAAAGGTACGGTTCTACTTCCTCCTTTGCATAGGCGCAAATATTGGCATATTGGTATTTTTTAAATACACTAATTTTTTCACTTCCACAGCGGTTGACTTCTTAAATTTTTGTTCACAAAACATTTTTCACAGCACTACCGTATTTCACAATAGTTTACTGATCACCCTGTTAGCCCCACTGGGCATTTCTTATATTACCTTCCAGGCAATCGGATACCTGGTGGAAATAAAAAGGGGTAATCATTCCGCCGAAAAACACCTCGGCCATTTTTCGACCTACCTGCTTTTTTTTCCAAAAATAATTGCGGGGCCTGTGGAAAGGGCACATCATTTTTTACCACAACTGAAAACCAGCAAAGCATTTGATTATAATAATCTCAGCGGCGGCATTAAGCTGGTGATTTGGGGGCTTTTTAAGAAACTGGTCATTGCCGACAGGATATCCATTTACACCAATGTGGTGTTTAATAATTTTGAGCATCATTCGGGAATAACACTTACGGTGACGGCTATTTTATACGTATTTCAAATGTATGCCGACTTTTCAGGCTACACTGATATGGCACTGGGTATTGCCAGGATTTTAGGATTTGACCTGGCCCCAAATTTCAACCGGCCATTGCTCGCCAAGTCAGTGACCGAATTCTGGCGCAAATGGCATATAAGTTTATCCTCCTGGTTTACAGATTATTTCTACAACCCTATCGTAATTGAGAAAAGGGATTGGGGGAAATGGGCAGTCATAGTGGCTTTCTTTGTTACGTTTATTACACTGGGTTTTTGGCATGGCGCCAGTTGGACCTTTATTATTTTTGGGCTATTGCAGGCTGTTATACTCAGCATAGAATTTTTCACCCGAAAAACCAGGAAGGAATTGAGAAAAAAAATTCCGCCGCAGCTTAACAACCTGCTGGGCACCGGGTTTACTTTTGGATTCTTTGCATTTGCCACGATCTTTTTCAGGGCCGAATCTATAGGTGATTCATTTGCAATTATTAAAAAGATACTCTCCTTTAAGGGGCCAATTTTTCTTGACACCCCTTCCATGATTATTTTTATTGCTGCAGGTGTTTTTTACCTGGCAGCCCACGATATCAAAAAAGAATATTTTAATAACCTGTTTACTTTTTCAGGTAACAAAAACTGGCTTATCAGAAATGGATATTATTGCATGCTGATCATAATAATATTATTATCAGGCGTATTTGATGGAGGACAGTTTATTTATTTTCAATTTTAATTGCAACAAATGACTAAACAACTTAAAAATAATAAAGGTTACCGGAATTACCTTTTAAGGCCATTGTTGTTTTTAGCACTCGTGGTAATTGTTGATTTTACAACCGGGTCGGTACTAAAGCATTTCTATTTCAGGCAGTCATCCGGGTGGGAATACAGAACAAAATACTCGATAGAAAATACCAAAGCAGCAGCGCTTATTTTTGGTGCATCCAGGGCACAGCAACAATACAACCCATTGTTTATTGAAGACAGTCTTAACCAAACCTGTTATAATGTGGGACGGGACGGTATGCCTTTTTTGTATCATTATGCAGTACTGCAAACCATTTTAAAAAGGTACACCCCAAAAACGATCATATTGGATTGCGAGTATGGTGCGCTGAATTATAGTGAAAGCAGTTACGAAAGAATATCCTGCCTGCTGCCTTACTACAACGATCATCCCGAAATACGGCCCGTGATTGAATTGAGGGGGCCATTGGAGAAATACAAATTCCTGTCTAAAATTTATCCTTATAATTCAATGATCTTTAAAATTGCTGTAGGCAACCTGGAGGGCAATATAAAAAGGCATGAGGATATTCAAGGCTACGTGGAACTTACCAAGAGCCTTAACGAACCAATCAGAACAGTTGACTACAGCAGGCAATACCCGCTGGACACGGTAAAAGTGAATATGCTTTACTCCTTTATTGAAGAATGTAAAACCAGGGGAATAAAATTGTTTTTTGTGTGCCCGCCTTATTATATCAATGCCGTTGGAACCGACCACTCATTTGCCGTGACAAAAAAGATTGCAACTGAAAAAAATATTGACTTTTTAGACTACTCAAAAGATTCACTCTTTTTAAATAACCCTGGATTATTTGATGATACGGTGCATGTGAATACCAAAGGTTCCAAAATATTTTCTGCTATGTTAGCCCGGGACCTGAAGAAAAAATTAAGTATGCAATAAATGCGGCGGTCATTTCAACCATTCTGTTACTGGTTTTAACTGCATCAAAGGATGTTTAATGATGCTGATCACTGCACAGGAAAGATACCAGTAAAAATATACCGTCAACAGTAACCACCATCATATAAATCTACCACACCTCAAGCTTTTTCAAAGCTCATTACCGGCCATAATCATCCGGCCGCACCGATAGGCCAAGGCCATCATTTAACAACATCGATTTTGTTTACTGACTGAAGTGACCGGGACCAGGCATATCCAGCTTGTTATCGCTCCTAACCATTCAGCAGTACATTCATTTTATATCCGGAGCAGGCATTGCTGAAAAATAAACACCCCCGTACAACGGGGGCATTTATTCATAGTTATAGCTGCTTAAGTAATCACATAGTTATTCGCCCAGCACCGTTTTAGTAATGCTGTTTTCATCAGTAAATACCTGAACATAATACACCCCTTTATTGATTGCAGGTATACCAGCCGTGAGCGTATTTAAACCACTTTGAAGTTCCACTTGTTTTGCAGTAATTATCCTGCCTGCCACATCCACAATTCTATAATTCATTACTTGTTGCTGGTTGCTGTTTACATTTATTTTTACAACAGACGAAGCGGCAGATAACGAGATAAATTCTACGTTAAAAGCATTGCTGTTGTGAAAATTAACAGAAACGGTCCTGCTATAACTAACACTGGCATCCCGGTCTGTCATGGCAAGCCTGTAATAGTTGGTACCAACTACCGGAGAGATATCCATAAGGCTGTAACTGCTTTGTAAATTGCCATTGTTACTGGAAGCTACACGTCCTATTCCTTCAAACCTGCGTCCATCATTACTTCTTTCCACTGTATAGTGACTAAAGTTGATCTCTGATGTGGCACGCCATTGCAACTGCACTTTGTCAGTACTTTTTCTTCCGGAGAAATCAAGTAGGTTAACCGGCAGTACACTGGAGGTTACCACATTTACGGTATCGGATGCAGACAGGCCTGCATTGTTGGTCACTCTCAACTGAAATTTATAGGTGCCCACGGTTAGGTTGGTAAGTTTAGCGGTGGCGTTACCTGCGTTGGATATGGTAAACTGTGCCGGACCGGAAATCTTGGTCCAGGTATAGCTCACGATTGTTCCGCCCCTTCCATTTCCATATAATACAATAGAATCAACCGGCAATGAAACAACTTTATCAGCACCGGCGTCAGCTATCGGCATACTGTCAATTGGTCCTCCTTTAATGATTATTTTAGATGTATAAGGTTGCAGGGTTAGGCTTCCGTTATAGATGGTACTGTCTACACCAATATATTTTGCACCAAGCTGGATAGTTTTTACCACATTGGTAGCATTGTATTCAAAACGCACCTGGCTATCAAATGTATTGATGGTAGCATTTACTTCGTACACCTCAATGTCATCAATGTAAGATGTGCCAGAAGCTTCTTCTACTCCAATTACAAGGCTGGCGGCTGTTTCTGTATTGGGACCAACAAGTAAAAACTCTTGTGTTGTTTTGCCTATACCAAAAGACTTTGATTGAATTTGAATAATGTCATTGAAAGGAGTGGCAGTTTTTCTAAAATATGCTCTTACAATACCATTTGGTGTGGTACCGGTTATATTGAAGCGGACAATATATTTCTTGCTGCTGTTTACTGCTCCGATTGGGCTGCTTAGCTGGCAAAACCTACCAGGATTGGGCGCAGCAAAAGAAACCCTTAATGATCCGGTACCTGTTACCTTTCCTGTATTATCCCATGCTGCTGTTGCATTTGAACTAAACATGGTTATCCCGTTTATATTGGTGGCAAACTGTGGGTTTGAAAATAAATTTGGACCTACCGTATTGATCAATGTATAGGGATAAATTTTGGGTGCTGGTTGTCTTGTGTTCATATCATGTCCGCTTAAAGCCCTCCAGGCCTGTAAAGAGTAAGGTGATGAAGGAATTGAAGGCCCGCCCTGGCTCACATACATATCCAGTAAAATGCCTGCATCAGAAGGGCAATAGAAATAATTACTGTCAATAGTACCCAGGGTACGCAGGTTGGCTTCCACCGTGGTAGGAACGGGTGTATTTAATGCGCCATTGGTGTAGATCATATTTTTCTGTGAAACATTGGTCACGAAAGAAATATTCTTTTTGATGTTAAGATTTGCAATAGATCCATAGCTCCAGCGCATAAAACTAATATCCCTTTTGTTGTTGTATAACGTATTCCCCCTGATAGTAACATTTTTGGCATCGTTGCAATGAATACCATTCTTGGGAATATTAAAAATGGTATTGTCAAGGATGGTTACATTCATCGACCTTCCATCCAAAAAAATACCTTCCGTATCTGCAACAGTTGCCAGGGTGCCTAAAGGTGCCCCAATGCCGTTGTAAACAATGTTATCCCTGATCATCCTGTTGGTGTAATATTTTCCGGGATTGGCATCTGTCCCGCCAACCCATGTATAAATGCCACCACAGTCTTCCAGTACACGGCAGAAATTACTTACCACATTGTAGCGTATCAGCACATCATTTCCATTGAAATTGATACCTGCTATACCGGATGAGTCAACCACATTGTGTTCTATCAGTAAATTAGAGGATACGAGCGCCACTATACCCCTGTAGTCGTTTCCTTCATACCAGGAACCCATACCTGCAAAAGGCGCGGAATTTTTTATCACGCAATTCCTGATAGTTACATTTGGTTTGTAGGCATTCGTAACATCGATCCCGGTACACAGCGCATTCGCAGTATTTACATTTTCAATCAATACATCGCCGCTGTTAAAAATTTGTACCGCTTTACCACCGATGTTTGTAATATCACAATTCTGAACTTTTACATTATCGCCATTCATTGAGTAAACGGCACTCATATTGGCTCCTTCAAAATTCAAGGCACTAACACTTATGTAGGTTTTGTTGCCCATATCAAACAATGTATCCAGGGTGCTAACCCTTACTGAATAATTAGCTGGTGCATTGCTGCCAAAATATACCAGAATTTTTTTTGCAGCAGTATCAAAATACCATTCTCCAAACTGATCCAATGTTCTGCGGTCGTTTGTAAAAAAGTACCCATACCCGTTATAGGCAGTTGCCAATATTGGCGCCAAACCTGAGCTGTAGCCTTTTCTCATCCTGTAATTGATAGTTCCCCCCGTATGGCTTGTAATAATATCCCTTTCTACTGTCCACGCATTTTTACGGATAACAACTTCAGCTCCTGTCCAGTTAACAGTGCTGGATAGTGTATTATCAGTAATTGAATAAGTGCTAGAAGTTTGGAAGGTTAAGTACCCTGCATTGGCATCACTTAAATTAGGATACCGGCCCCTTTGTTGCGGCCTGCCGTTTATAGCAACCATGTTGAGGTTACTTTTTGCATTGACATTGCTCTCATATACACCACCGCCAACGGGTGTCCAGTTGTTAACAGTGGTAAAGCCAGAAATAAGCGGCCTTGCCCCGGTGCCATAAGCAGAAAAATTCAGGTTATTTCTTTTAGCAATTACAGTTCCGTAAAATGCATCCCCGCGTTTAAAGAGGATACTGTCGTTGGCAGCAAAAGTGAATGCATTTACTTTTGCTATTGTTCTCCAGGCTGCATCCGGCGATGTACCTCTGTTGGCATCATTGCCGCTGGCAGAAACGTAATAGTTTGATGCATTTGCAATACCAGCAAACATAACAAAGAGTAAAATTAATAGTTGTTTCATAGTGGTAGGGTTTAGTTTTCTCAGGATTTATTGATTTTAAATTTTAAACAAAGGATTACGGGTACGGAAAAACTCCCGTTGTTAACTCCTGTCATTTTCAGACAGCAACTACTTATAAAACTATTGCGGGCTGTAATACAGTTCTAAAAAACTGTACTGTTCAGCTCAACACTTTCCCTGTTTGTTCCTGTAAGAAAACATTGCAGTGAATTTGCTTTTGCAGCAAACTGCATGTTGTTGGGTGGGGGTAGTGTTTTCATAGTTTTCATTGTTCAATAGAACAAAAAAATGATACGGATCTGTTCTACTATCTTTTGAAATAAACCTTGGGAAATCTAAAAATGAAATGTAGCGTGGATGCTGTGGTATTCATTCATAGGGTTTCGGGGCTTACGGATTATTTAGTTTCTGGGTGTTGCTTAATTTAATCGCTTAAATTTTCGCCTTCAACAAAGTGCCAAAATTATGCCAAAAATTGACTTTTATTCGACACGTAAAAATTTATTTTTTATTGTGCAAATGCTGAAATGCTTGTTTACAGGGTGTTTCAAGCGGCCATTGGTTGCCCCAAAAAAAAGAGAGGTGTAAAATAGCTTTCATCATTTACAAATTTAAGGTACGGTTAAAATAGTTCTCACGTTATCACTGCACATAGCCAGGGAGCACCTGGGGATATATTAAAAACAAAAAATTACAATAAAAATTGCGGGCAATCCATATTTATGAAACAATAGAGTACTTGTGCTTTTCCTTTTCGTAAAAATACCTGTTGTGCCGTAGTATTTTTCAGTATTGATTAAGAAGCAGGGCATTTAACTGCATTGGTACATCCATTATTCATCCCGCTTACATCGCAGATAAAAATGCTTTCAGTGCTTCAGCATTTGCATTTATTTTAGTACTCTTCTTTGCTAACCTTAACTGGTGCTGAATGGATCCTGGAATGGGTACAGATTCACCAATCACCGGTTCTACCACATCATAGAATTTTACAGGATGGGCTGTTTCCAGCAGCATCCCTTTTTTTAATGGATGCTGCTGCAAATACCGTTGCAATGCAAGGTAACCAACTGCGCCATGGGGGTCGAGTAAATAATGATTGTTTTGGTAAACTGATTGTAAGGTAGCTCTTGTTTCGTTGTCCGTGATACTGCAACTGCTCATTACTTTTTCCAGGCTTACAAACTGGTTGTCAAAAATTTCCAGTATCCTTACAAAGTTGCTTGGGTTGCCCACATCCATTGCATTGGAGATGGTGGCAACTGCTTTTTTGGGTTCATATTTTTCTGTTTGCATAAATGCCGGCACCACATCGTTGGCATTACAGGCTGCAATAAAATGCTGCACCGGCAGGCCGGATACATGCGCCAGTATGCCGGCACAGATATTGCCGAAGTTGCCGCTGGGTACAGCTATTACCGGTGGATTACCCCCATTCCCTAAAAGGGAACTAAGCCATTGTTTGTACGCAAAGAAATAATAAAACTGCTGCGGCAGCCAACGGGCCACATTAATAGAATTAGCCGAAGTAAGAAATAATTTTTCATTGAGTTCTTCATCGGTAAAAACCTGCTTTACCATTTGCTGGCAATCATCAAAGGTACCTGCCACTTCCAGTGCATGAATATTTTTTCCCAGCGTAGTCAACTGTTTTTCCTGCACCGAACTTACTTTGCCAGATGGATACAGTATCACTACATCTACCCCATCCACATTATAAAATCCATTGGCAACAGCGCCGCCGGTATCGCCTGATGTAGCCACCAGTACAGTAATTTTTTTTTGAAGGTCTTTTACAAAGTAACCGAGGCAGCGGCTCATAAACCTGGCGCCAATGTCTTTAAAAGCCAGCGTAGGACCGTGATACAATTCCAGAGAATAAATATCCTCCGTTACTTTTACCAACGGGATGTCAAAGTTGACGGTTTCATTTACAATGCGGCGCAATTCGTTTTCAGGTATGGTATTGCCTACATAAGGTGCAATTACCTGGTAAGCGATTTCTTCGTTGCTGTATTGCCCGATGTTTTCTATGAAGCCCCTGGGTAAAGCGGGTATTCGTTCAGGGAAGTATAAGCCCTTATCCGGTGCCTGTCCCTGTATGGTGGCTTCTTTAAAACTTACTTTGGGTGAGATATGATTGGTACTGTAGTATTGCATTGAAGCAGTTTAAAACGTTGAAGGTTGAAAGTTTAAGGTTTAAGGTTTAAGGTTCAAAGTTGAAGGTTCAGCAGTTGATGTTGAATAATTTAATGAGCTCACATAGAGGCGCAAAAACGAGCAACAAGAAACGAGAAACGACCTACTAATCATCTATAACTTTCACCCCGTGCATATTGATAGTAGTAACATAAGTATGATATTCCAATCCGATCCGCTCATAAATTTCTTTCATTACGTTTTCAACTTCCCTGGCAGTGGCTTCTTCTTTGCTCAGCATAAATAAAGAAGGGCCGGAGCCGGAGATGCCACCACCCAATGCACCGGCCTCTTTGCATCTTTTCTTTACTTCATCAAAACCGGGAATTAAAATACTTCTTACCGGCTCAATGATCACATCTTCTAATGAACGGCCAATCAGGTCCAGGTCATTTTTCATAAAGCCAGCCACCAGGCCTGCTATATTACCCCATTGCTTAATGGCATCTTTCAGTAAAACTTCCTTCCGTAAAATTTGCCTGGCATCCTTTGTCCGTACTTCTATCTGGGGATGTACTACCGTTACAAATAAGTCAGGGGCGGGTATCACCACAATATCCAAAGGATAAATACTCCGTATCAACGTGATGCCGCCATAAATACAGGGTGCAATATTGTCGGCATGTTTTACCCCGGAAGCTACCTTCTCTCCAAACATGGCAAAGCGAACCAGGTCCAGGTTGCTAAATTTATTGCCCAGTAAATGATTGGCAGCTACCACAGCGCCTGCAGCACTGGCAGCACTGGAACCAATGCCACTGCCCGGTTTTATTTTTTTGTGGATCGTAACTTCAAAGCCAACATTGCCTTCCAGTTCATTGATCATTTCAATCAATGGTGCGCCGGCGGTATTTTGTGCGGGGTCACTTGGCAAGGGATAGCCATCGGCACTATGAATGATAATTTTCTTTTCATCCAGCAATTTTACTTCCATCAAATCATTGGGATCATTGAGGCATAAGCCCAATATATCAAAGCCGCAAACAAGATTGGCAACGGTGCCGGGAGCGTGTACACGAACAATCCTTCCGCCCCCATCCCCGTCCGTTCCGGCACGCCCGCCTGAACCGGCAGGGGCGGGCTCTAAAGGGGGGTTATTCGAAGTGTCTATTTTTTCCGGTAAACTCAATTTTCCTGATTTTTTATTTTGTTATTAAAAAACTGCTAAATACTCTATTCTAAAACTCATATAACTTTAATCCTTCTTAATAATTAAAGTCGTTGAATAACTCCCCTTTAGGGAATGGGGGTTATATCCTTGATGCCCTGATAATATCTGCAAATACCCCAGAGGCAGTAACTGCCGCACCTGCACCGGCACCCTTAATCACCAATGGCTGGTCGGTGTACCTGTCCGTATAAAAAAGTACAATATTATCCTTGCCATAGAGGTGATAAAAATCATGCTGCGGATCAATATGCTGCAAGCCTACAGCAGCTTTTCCGCCCCCATCCCCGTCCGTACCGGCACGGGCGGGCCCAGAAGGGGAATAAGAGGCTACAAATTTTAATTTATTCCCTGCCTGGGCTGCGGCTTTGTATATTTTTTTAAAGTGCTCCTCATGTGCTTCCATTGACTTATAAAAATCATCTACCGAACCTTCCATACAGGCAGCCGGCATAAAACTATTGTTGTCGATATCGTCCATTTCAATATGCTCGCCCGCTTCCCGTGCCAATATCATGATCTTGCGCATTACATCCTTGCCACTCAGGTCGAGCCGTGGATCAGGTTCTGTGTAGCCTTCATCCTGTGCCTGCTTAACCACGGACGCAAAAGATTTTTTACCGTCATAATTATTGAACACAAAATTGAGCGTACCACTTAACACTGCTTCCATCTTATTCACTTTATCTCCGCTCCTCACCAGGTCGTTCAGCGTGGAGATGATCGGCAAACTGGCGCCTACATTCGTTTCAAAAAGAAACTGTGCATTGAACTCACCGGAAATTTTTTTTAATTTTTTATAATAATCATATCCCGATGAACAGGCTACTTTATTACAGGCCACCACCGAAATACTCTTTTCCAGCAGCCGGTCGTACATACCTGCCAACAGCTCATTGGCAGTAACATCTGCAAAAACGGTATTGCGTAAATTCTTTGACTGCACCATTTTTATATACTGGGCCATATCCGTTGGCTGACCGGCATCCAGTAATTCCTTCCATTTAGCCAGGTCAATTCCCTGGTCGTTTACGAGCATTTTTTTACTGTTTGCCAAACCTGCCACATTTATTTTCAGGCGCATATTGTGCAACAAATACTGCTGCTGCTGCAGTAGCTGTGCCACTAATTTACCTCCTACATTTCCCACACCGGCAATAAATAAATTGATCTCTTTGTAAACGGTTTCAAAAAATTCTTCATGCAGCACATTGATCGCTTTTTTTACATCGTGCAATGAAATCACTGCCGAAATATTTCTTTCAGACGACCCCTGTGCAATAGCCCTTACATTTACTCCATTGCGGCCCAGGTTACCAAACATTTTACCACTGATCCCGGGGTGGCTCTTCATATTATCCCCCACCAGTGCCACAATCGCCAGTTCTTTTTCCACGATGATCGGGTCTACTTTTTTTGTTTCTATTTCATAAGCAAACATTTCATCGATCGCTTTCTTCGCATCATTTGCATTCACCGCATCAATACCCACACAAATGGAATGTTCGGATGAACCCTGTGTTATCAGGATCACATTGATCTGTTTGGCAGCCAGCGCTTCAAATAATCTTTTTGAAAAACCCGGGATGCCCACCATGCCACTACCTTCCAGGCTAAGCAAGGCCATATTGTTGATACTGGAAATTCCACGGATACTATTTCCATTGAGTGATGATTCTTTTTGAATCACGGTACCGTAGTCGTCCGGCGCAAACGTATTTTTTATCCAGGTAGGAATACCCTTGCTGCTTACGGGTTGTATGGTAGGCGGGTAAATTACTTTGGCTCCAAAGTGCGACAGTTCCATTGCCTCCTGGTAGGATATCTGCGGGATCATCTTTACGTTGGCAACCAGCCTTGGATCTGCTGTCATCATGCCGGATACATCTGTCCATATTTCCAGAACATTGGCATTCAGCGCAGCAGCTAAAATGGCACCTGTATAATCTGAGCCACCTCTTCCCAACGTGGTTTGGATACCATTGGCATCACTGGCTACAAAGCCAGGCATCATAAATAAGGACGCAGGTGATGAAGAAAAATAATTGTTTATTTTTTTATTGGTAACTGCAAAATCTACCGCCGCTGATCCAAAATTAGAGTTGGTTTTGATCAGTTCCCGTGAGTCTTTCCATTCACATTCGCCCAAGTCTGCTTTTAATTTTGCTGCAATAATCTTTGAAGAAAGAATTTCACCATAACTCACCACCCTGTCCTTTGTTCTTTCAGACAGTTCACTCAGTAAAAAAATACCATTGCAGATATCTTCTATTTCATTGCACAATGTTTTTACTAAACTCAGGATGCTGCTTTGTTGTGTAAGCGGTATCAGTTCTCTGGTGGTTTGCAGGTGGCGCTGTTCTGCTTCCTGCAATTTTTCTTTGTATGCTTCATTATTTTCAGCAGCCAGTTTGCAGCATTGAAGCAGCAAATCTGTTATTCCGCCAAATGCCGACACTACCACAATCGTTTTATCAATTTTTATTTTTTCTCTTACTATCGCAACTACTTTGCTGATGTTATCTCCATTCTTTACTGAACTTCCTCCAAACTTTAAAACCTGCATGACTTCTGTATTTGTATGTGTTATGTAAATTAGTAATAATTATTCCGGGTTGTAGAAAAAAAGCATGATGCCCGGTGATTATATGGAAATGTGCAACCCTTAACGGGTTGTGATAGTGGTTGTAATAGTAATTCCTCCGGCAGGTGCCGAAAAGGATGATTTGTATAAGGGATTCATTGGTTTCACTTGTACCACTTTTTTTGAGATGGCTAAAGTAGGAAATTTATTCTAAACGGGGTGGAACAATTTAAAATATTTAAAGTATTTTCCTACTTTCGTTGCATTGCTGCCAACATTTCTACACTTTGATTAAAATATATTGAATATGGACCACCAGTCTACCCGTGGATTGCAGCAATTTAAGAATTTAGTGGGCATCAAGTTCCAGTTGTACAACAGTCTCTTCACGTCCCTGCCTTTTCACCGGATCGAAAAGACGGGCATATTATTATCCCTCTTAGGCAACAACTGCGAAGACGGCTACAAGAAAAAACAAAGCCCAACAGAAATTATTGAAGATTTTTTTTCGAAGCATACCACTTACCAGCAACCGCAGGAAAAACTTGACCTGCTCTTTCGTTTTATTCAATACATCGAACGGCAGGTAGTGTTGTTTGATGCACTCGAAGATGCTTCGTTCAGGGAAGTGAATGACCTCGGTGGTGTGGGAACGTTAAAACACCTGGAAAGTGAAGTGATACAACATAACAAACAGGATGAGCTGAAAGAAAAATTAAAAACCTTTGCGGTACGCTTTGTGCTCACTGCTCATCCCACCCAATTTTACCCCGGCGCTGTACTGGGTATCATCAATGATCTGTCGAATGCACTCGGCGAAAATAATACCTCACAAATAAACATGTACCTGCAGCAGTTAGGCAAAACGCCTTTCTTTAAAAAACAAAAACCAACGCCCTATGATGAAGCGATGAACCTGATCTGGTACCTGGAAAATGTTTTTTACCCGGCATCGGGCAGGATCATTTCATTTTTAAAAAATCAATTTCCTGATTCCGTCAACGACAGCAACCCAATTATCAACATGGGCTTCTGGCCGGGTGGCGATCGCGATGGCAATCCATTTGTAAATGCTGCCACCACGTTGAAAGTAGCTGATGCGCTGAGGGGCGGCATCATCAAATCTTATTATTTGGAAATACGCAGAATCAGGCGCAGGCTTACTTTTGAAGGCGTAGATATCATCTTAACCAATATTGAAAAAGACCTGTACAATAATATTTTTATCCCTGGCCAGCGTACCCAATTGTCTAAAGAAGGTATGTTGGAGGAACTGAATAAAATAAGGGAGATCATTATCTACAAACACAATAATTTATTTCTGTATTTAGTAGACCAGCTCATCAACAAGGTGCAGGTATTCGGGTTGCATTTTGCATCGCTGGATGTGCGGCAAGAAAGCTCTATACACAGTAAAGTGCTGGAATTGGTTGCTGACAGCTCCACTGCTTTGCCCGATGATTACAGTACCCGAACTGCAGCAGAAAAAATTGAACTGCTTACGCATATCACCGATACCGTGAATGAAGTAACAACCGACAATGCAGTATTTGCAGATACCCTTGATTCGATTAAAGCCATTAAAACAATACAGGACTTTAATGGTGAAGCCGGCTGCAACCGCTACATCATCAGCCAGTGCAACAGTGCATTGAATGTGCTGGAAGTGTATGGGCTGTTTTTACTATGCGGCTGGAAAAAAGAAAGCATGAGCATTGATATTGTGCCCCTGTTTGAAACCGTGGATGACCTGCAGAATGCTTTTGGCATCATGCAAACATTGTACAGCAATGAAACCTACGCAGCACACCTGGCCAAAAGAAATAACCGGCAAACCATCATGCTTGGCTTTAGCGACGGCACCAAAGATGGCGGCTACCTGATGGCCAACTGGAGTATTTATAAAGCCAAAGAGCAACTCACCACCATCTCTAAACAATACGATATTGAAGTGGTGTTCTTCGACGGACGTGGCGGCCCTCCATCGAGGGGTGGTGGTAAAACACATAAATTTTATGCCTCCATGGGGCAGAATATTGCTAACCGGGAAATACAGTTAACGGTGCAGGGACAAACCGTGAGTTCCAGTTTTGGTACCATTGATGCTGCACAGTACAATATTGAACAGTTGCTGCATGCAGGCATCTCCAACGACCTGTTCAACAGCCGGGAGATCACCCTGCAGCAGGAAGAAGAAAATTTATTACAGGAGTTGGCTGATGCCAGTTATATAAAATATTGTTCCCTGAAAGACCATCCTTATTTTGCTGATTATTTATCGCAGGTAAGCCCCTTAAAATTTTACAGCGAAACCAATATCGGCAGCAGGCCGGCCAAGCGGAGCGGTGGGAGTAAATTATCTTTCAAAGATCTTCGTGCCATACCTTATGTGGGTGCGTGGGCGCAGTTAAAACAAAATGTTACCGGTTATTTTGGTGTGGGCACGGCTTTGCAGGAACTGGAAAAACAGGGCAAGTTTGAACCATTAAAAAAACTTTACCACAACTCACTGTACTTTAAAACCCTGCTGGATAATTGTGAGATGGCGATGAAGAAATCTTTTTTTCCTTTAACTGAATTTATAGCAAAGGATGAAAAATATGGTGAAATATGGAACACGATCCATTCAGAATTTTTACTTTCCAAACAATACATCTTAAAGCTGTCTGGTAAAACAGAACTGATGAGTGATTACCCTGTTGACCAGTTGTCTATCAACATGAGAGAAAGGATCGTCTTGCCCCTGCTCACCATTCAACAATTTGCCATCATGAACATCCGGGAGATAGAAGACAACCTGGTAAATTCACCCTTAAAAGAAACCTATGAAAAACTGGTGATTCGGTCTTCATTTGGAATCATTAATGCGGGGAGGAATTCGGCGTAATTTTTTATTTTTTTTGGTGCCGGCTAATATTTTCATGGCATCTTCATTGTGAACTTGTTCTGCTATTCTTTCTATTTAGTAAAAAGAAAGAATAATCTCACTTGTACTTTTTTTCTTCGCCCGGCTTAGTCCACATTATCTGGAGGAATGCAAGTGGTAAACTTTTATAGATTCACATAAACTAAGTTGTATTTCGCTACTTCAGGGGAGTAGCGTCTTTTCGACAATCCCTTTAAAAATGAGTACTTTGAAAAATTATTTAACATGTTTTGTAGCATATATTACCACCGATACAACAATCCCGGCAGCATTTACATCAATAAAGAATATTGTTACACCAAGTGAAATTATTATTGCCAATTACCAGCGAGCCGGAAAAGTCGAGACAAGTACTATTGGCGCTTTAGGAGAAATAAAATGAGAAAAAATAATTGTTTCATTATGGGGAGATGAAAGCCGAACCATGTGCTGCACCAACTTTTTAAAGATGCTATTTAAAGTGCCGGATACAAAAAGGCGGTGATATCCGTGCAATAACTTCACAACGAAAAGTACGAACCGCTAATATGCTTTGTAGGCAGTTCACAAACCCAAACATTGGCTGACAGACATCATTTGAAAGTAATATGGATAACGAACTAAGACCTTCTTGGAGTAGAATTTTTAGTTTTAATTGGAAATTTGGATTTTTTCTAATTCTCATAATCTTTATTCCCCGGTTTGTATTGGTACTAAATGCAAATGCTTCTGGAAATTATGGTTCTATTGGACTGATAATGACTATTTCCGCAATTGCACCATTCATTTTTTTGAGTAAATATGGACGAAAAGAAATAGGAATAACGAAGCCGAAAAAATATAACCGGCTTTTAATTGCTTTTTTTTTGGACTTATCGCAAGCATCTTCCTATATTTTTTAGGACAAACCCTGTATGGAAATTCTTATGAAAATTGGTACAACTACATTGGAAAGTCTTATAAAATTCCGGGAAGTATAAACCAAAATGACAAAAAATATTATTTGCTATTATGACATTTACCGGAATGACTTTTAGCCCAATTGGAGAAGAATTATTTTTCAGAGGAATCATTCATTCAAGTTTTGCAAAATCAATTGGAGAGAAAAAAGCATCAATAGTTGACGGTGCTGCATTTGCACTAACCCATATTCTACATTTTGGTTTGGTGTTTATCAATAACAAGTGCTATTTTTTCACGGTTCCGACTATAATTTGGGTGACAAGTATGTTTTTAGTGAGTTTGTTGTTCTTTACTTTTAGAAAATATTCAGAGTCAATTTTAGGGGCTATAATTGCTCATTCAGCATTTAATTTAGGAATGATTTACTGCATATTTTATCCATTATGATTGGTCAAGAAAAATAGAGCGACCGAAAAAAACTACCACCAACAAATGTCTCCTGCGTAAAGGGGTGTTAAAGGTTTCATATGTTTAAAAACGGCCACATAAATTTCAGGACACGGTGTTTTTGAATGATTGTTTGTAACATTCAAATGAAACATGCGTGCAAACCAACAGTATAATTTCCACCAGCCATAATTGAATATTTCATAAGTTTGAATTCAGATTGCTGCTTACTGTTATTGATCAACCGAGGTTCAAACAGGCTGCAGCAGGTAAACCCACACAAATGAAAAAAATCTTCGTTGTCTTTATCTGCCTGCTGTCAATGCTCTCTACCTTTGGGCAGGAAAATCTACCCACCGATTACCTTAGCAAAGAATTTCATGCAGCACGCAGGGAAGCTTTCAGGAATTTAATGCCGGACAATTCGGTGGCGGTAATTTTTTCCTATCCCGAAAGGACATTTTCAGAAGACATTAATTATGTATTTCATCAAAATCCCAATCTCTACTACCTTTCAGGATATAAAGAGCCGAACGCTGTATTGATGCTGTTTAAAACACCACAGCAGTCAAATGGTGCAACTTATAAAGAATTGTTTTTTGTACGTCAACGGGATGCAGCCAGGGAAATTTGGACCGGCAGGCGGTTGGGTGTAGAAGGAGTTAAAACCAAACTGGGCTTCAGCAATGTGTTTTCCGGGAAAGAATTTAAAAATTTTGGCATCGATTTCAAAAAATTCGATTTTATACTGCATGATGTCATTCCGGATGATGTAAAAACAGACAACAGTGGTTTTGACCTGCTTGGGCTGTTACAAACTTTCAAAGACCAGCTACCTCCACAGCCTTCCAAAGCAGCAATAGAAGTGCACAACGAACTGCAGGCTATTGCCACTTATGCCACTGCAGGCAACATGAAAAATATTATTGCGTATGAAAAAAATAAAGCGGCTACCAATGATGCCTTTAAAAAAAATGCGCTGATGAGTGAATTTTTAAGCCTTACTGATCCGCAGGCACTGGCGCAACTGATCAACAAGATAAAATCACAAAAAAAATGGGGAACTGATATGTATACTGATAACACCCAACAACTGAGAGAAATAAAAACTCCGGAAGAACTGGCGCTCCTGCGCAAGTCGGTAAAAATATCCTGCATGGCCCATAATGAAGTGATAAGAGCCATTACAACAGGCATGAGTGAAAGAGAAGCCGAGGGTATCCACAGTTTTATTCATAAAAAAAATGGCGCAGAAGAAGAGGGCTATCCACCAATTGTTGGTTCGGGTGGTAATGGCTGTATTTTGCATTACGAAGAAAACAGTGCTTTAAAAATAGACAACCAGTTGCTGCTGATGGATGTGGGTTGCGAATACCATGGCTACTCGGCAGATGTAACGAGAACAGTACCTGCCAATGGGAAATTCACTCCTGAACAAAAAGCTATTTACCAACTTGTGTACGATGCACAGGAAGCCATTTTTCCTTTGTGTAAAGAAGGCACCCCTTTTTACGAACTGAATGAAAAAGCGGTTGAGGTATTGGCAGCCGGTATGCTAAAGCTGGGCATTATCGGCAAACTGGATGAAATTGAAAAATACTATCCGCATGGATGTTCACATCACCTCGGCCTGGACGTGCATGATAAATCTGCTTATGGTAACCTCAAAGAAAATATGGTAATTACAGTAGAACCCGGTATCTACATTCCGGCAGGCAGCCCATGCGACAAGAAGTGGTGGAATATTGGCGTACGCATTGAAGACGATGTAATTATTGGAAAAGAGCAATGCGAAAATATTTCTGCAGGTTCGCCAAGAAAATGGGATGAGATAGAAAAGATGGCCGCAGAGAGCAGCAGTTTCACTGAATTGCCGGCATTGAAATTATAACAGTACCAGTGTTGTGTTAAGCATAATATGGGGTTCCGCATTCCACGAATTTTAAAAATGAATTACACGAACCAGATAATAAATAATTACGTCAGAATAAAGCAAAAGCTGCACAATTGGTAAAACCAAAAAAGCGACGTTGAAAAATCAACGCCGCTTTTCATCTCAAAAAATAATAACCACTGAACATTTATTTGGGCAGCAATACATGATCAACAACATGTATCACCCCATTGCTTTGATTTACATCTTTAATGGTTACACAAGCTGTACCGCCATTCTCATCTTTGATGGCCAAATTTTCTCCAACCATGCTTACGGTGATGCTGTCTCCAGCCATTGTTGCAAGTGTTGCAGCACCCTTACCTTCTTTAATCCGTTTTGCTTTATCCATTGCAGTTAGTTTTCCTGCCACCACATGATAAGTCAACACTTTAGTTAAAGTTGCCTTGTTTTCTGATTTCAGCAAATTAGCTACGGTACCATCGGGTAACAAATTAAATGCTGCATTGGTAGGGGCGAATACGGTAAACGGGCCAGCGCTTTGCAGGGTAGAAACCAGGCCTGCAGCTTTTACAGCGGCTACTAATGTAGTATGGTCTTTACTGTTAACAGCATTGGCCACAATATCTTTGGAAGGATACATTGGAGCACCTCCCACTTCCACTGTTTTTTCTTTGGCAGACGCTTGTGCAAATGTTCCGGTACTGAAAAAAATACCTGCGGCTGTCATCATTAGAATACTTAATTTTTCATTTTTGTTTGTTTTAATTTTTTAATTGATTGTTGCCATCATGTACGGTAGAAGAAGCGCAATGGATTGTAAGCATAAAAGAATTTTTTTTTGAATTTCATAAATCAAATCACTAGTGCTTGGCTAAAATTCTTCAACACAGCTTCACTAATTTATGGCAGCGGGTTCTGGCCTTCTGCTTTAGAGTGCGCCTGTCACGATTTCTTTTCGGGAGGTTGGGGCGAGGTAATTCAATGCCGCCATATCGTTCGGGCATTTCCAACTCAACAATGCAATCAATAATTTAAACCTGGTAAATCAAACACATAAAAATGCCGGTTGATCAACAACTGGCAGCTAAAAACTATAAAATATTTTTTACATTTTACCCATCGCAATCACTGCAGCAGGTGTTGTTGCAGGTGTATCGCTGGATGCTTCAAGCGACACGGCAAAAGCCTGTGCAGCGCCAAAGGATTTCATTTTTTGAATGTTATAAATGGCTCCTTTTTTAGTGGTGATAATGATACCGGCATTTACTGGCTTTCCATCAACAATTGCCCACAATTCGTACTGCTTACCCTGCGGTGCTTCCGGAAGATTGCTTGGGTCAACATACAGTTCACCGGTATTGCTCATCCAGAATACTTTGGCGGTAGCATCGGGCGCTACGGGCTGACCGGTCAATGATACCGGGGTACTGTATTTGCTTTGCACCTTTTCAAGATAGCCTTCCATTCCGCTGGCTTTTTCCTGTAGCGTGCTTACCAACTCCTTGTTTTGCTGCAGTTCTTTTTTGATGTCGTCATTTTTATTGTACAAAATAAAATTCAGTACTGCACTGCCTATCAATAAAACAACCGAGACTGCTGCTGCATTTTTCCAAAAAGAGGAAAGAGGAATTACGTTCGCCCTGCCATCATTCAAAGCAGCAACGATGGGAACCACTTTCGCTTTTTCCGTTGCATTGATTTGTGCAAATATTTTTGCTTTCACTGATGGATGTGGCGAAAGGCCGTTTACCTGAGAATACACTTCCATCGCTGATCCTATCTGTGCCAGTTCATCAGCCACTTCAGGATATTGAGCCACCCATTGCAACACCTGCGCCGACTCCTGTCCGGAAGCAAGGCCTGTTGCATAGAGCTCTAATAAACCTGATGATATGATGTCTTTTATTTCCACTTATGAGTATTCCAAACTTTTTCTTAGTTCTACAATAGCTGCCCTCATTTTTGTTTTCACTGTACCGAGGGGGATGCCTAATTCTTTGGCTATTTCATCCTGGGTAAACCCACTGAAATAGGCCATATCAATAATTTTACGCTGATCGGATTTAAGAGTTGAGAGTTGCTTTGCCAGGCCCAGGGTGTCGAATTTTTCTATGCCGGAATTGCGATCTTGCAAATTACTTACGGAGTTTTCATCGCTTGAGATTTTAGTTTGCTTTTTATAACCCTTGCTCCGTAGTGTATCAATGGTAAGGTTTCTTGTGAGATTCAGCATCCATGTAAAAAGGCGTCCTTTGGTTCTATCGTAGCTGGTAAAATTATTCCATATCTTCACGAATGCTTCCTGCAATATATCTTCTGAAAGTTCTTTATTATCAACCATGCGGTACACAACAGCATTCAGCGCTGCTGCATAGTTATCATACAGGTAGGAAAAAGCCTGCTGATCCCGCTGCTGCAAATGACCCACCAGTTCATCTTCCGTATATTTGACTGCTTCTCCCAAAAAAATATTTTTTCTTATTGAATTACGAAAATAAGGTTATTTAAAATAACTTACGTTAAACCACACAACAAAAAATGCTGCATAAGGTTGTGCCCATATTGCCTGCAAACAACATCCGGGCCACTATCGACTTTTATGAAACGAAACTTGGCTTTACGGGGGTCAACTTAGGCAATTATGCCATTGTAAAATCTGGTTTTGCAGAAATTCATTTTTTTCTAATAACAGATAAAAATAAAATGCACCCAGCCAGTTGTTTTATTTACACAGATAATGTGGAAGACCTCTTTACTGTTTTTGCAGGGAAGGACCTCCTCTATCCAACCAGTGAAATGGGTAGTATGAAATTTAGCAATAAAGAATTTACGATTAAGGATAACAATGGAAATATAATACGCTTTGGACAGCAACGTTAAACCAGTTTACATGGATACCACGGTAAGGCAGATACAAAAAAAAGACAATGCATCACTTGCAGTTATCATACGCAATGCGTTAAAAGAATTTGGTGCCGACAAACCGGGCACTGTGTATTATGACGAAAGCACTGATCATTTGTTTGAATTATTCCAGCAACCCAATGCTGTTTATTATGCAGCGGTGCAGGGCAATACCGTTTTAGGTGGTGCCGGCATTTACCCCACAGATGGCCTGCCGGAAGATACTTGTGAATTGGTAAAAATGTACCTGGCCCCTGCAGCAAGAGGAAAAGGACTGGCGAAACTATTAATGAACTTTTGCCTGAAAACAGCTAAAGAAAAAGGATTTACAAAAGTTTATATTGAAACCATGCCAGAACTGGCAGCCGCCATAGGTATGTATGAAAAATTTGGGTTTACTTACCTGCAGAAACCATTGGGTAACAGTGGGCATAACGGTTGCAGCACCTGGATGCTGAGACTGTTATAGTATTACTCCGCCAATACTTCCACTTCATACACAGGGCTGAATAAATACATTTTGCCGGTAGCAATTTCAACGCATTTTATCCGTTTGCGAACCTGCTCCATTTTTTGAAATACCCGCCCACCTTTTATCCGGAACCTGCCGCCAGCGGGCAAATTTTCTATCAGCACCACGCCTTCTTTTTTTTCATCGTAGTGATGCAGCACCCTCAGCAAACTGGTATCGGCACAACTGCTGGCCGCAGGGTTTTGCAGGGTTTTCAGCAATGCCTTGTGTATATCTGCCGGAAATATTTTTTTTAATAAAAACCTCGCTAATATCTTACTGAATTCATTTTTCCACTCCTGCCCGTGCGCCTGCACCCGGTGGCCAAAACGTTCGTAGGTAAACAGGTGGGCCAGCTCATGCAGCAGTGTAATAAGAAAAGCATACCTGTTCAGGTTACCGTTTACGCTGATGCGGTGGTTCCTGTCTGCAAATGAATTGCGGTAATCGCCCAAAACAGATTTTCGTTCACGGGTGATCGTGAGATGCACTTTGTAGTGCAGCAGGTAGTGAGATACTTCTTCAAAACTTCCCTCGGGCAAATAGGTTCTTAGCTGGTGTAATGGAGCTTCCTGCTTAGGCATCTTTCCGGGTGTTCAGTTTGGTGGCCAGTTTTACTTCCACACCTAAATAGATCAGGTACAAAAACATAGCAGCAAATACGGACATTTTACTGTAATTATCTTTTAACGCAATTACATAAATGGCCACGGCAATAATACAGATGGCCATCTTGATCATCATCCCGCCCATCACACTCCGTACATACACGTTGGGATTACTGTTTTTCAGCGCTCTTTTTTGCATAAAATAAGCCAGGATACTGATCACAAAAAAAAGTGAGTTGGCGATGATCAGTACTAAATGATCGAGCCCGTACCTGGCAAGCCAGTTTTTACCAAGAAGAAAAAAATTATTAAAAACGATAAATAATAAAATAAATGGCAGCAACTCTTTCGACCTGGTTTTCATTCTCAGCTATTGGTTAAGAAATTATTTATTTACGACATTGCCTAATTCGGCTGTAAGTTCCACTACATTGGCACCCATATGGCAACTGCCGTTAAAACTTGCCGTTGGTTCCACTTCCAGTTTACCGGTGTAGATTTCGCCGGATACATTGCTTTTACCCCTTAGCTGCAGCAGTTCACTGATTTTAATAAGTCCTGTTACCTTGCCCATGATATCGGCCTGCAGACCAACAATATCCCCTTCCACTATTCCTTCCTGGCCAATTAAAACTTTTGCTTTTGAAGAGAGGTTGCCGATCAGTTTGCCGTCAATCCGGATATCACCGTTGCTTACAATGTCGCCGGAAATAGTAGTACCGGCTCCAATGATCGTCGTGCTTCCGACAGGTGTTTCGGATACTTTTGATTTTGCATTAAACATAGTAGTTCATTTAGGTTTTTAAATAACATGGATATAAAATAATCTGGGATCAATAAGCAAAATAGTGCTTTTTTAGTGAACGTGCAATATTGAAAGGCGATCACGGACAAAAGTCCGACAGCCAAGGGAGCTATTGCCAACCATCAACCATCAACTTTCAACCATCAACCTTCCTCCCCTACTCAACAATTTTCTCAATTTTAGGCAAATCAAGCTGGTTGGTATCCAATTTTATAGCATGGCCTGCCAACACTTTTTTCAGGTCATCGAGATAGCGCTCTTTATATTTTAACGCGGTTTCAATAGAATCTGTACGGATTTTCAACGACCGGAACTCTTTCACCTGCCTTGCATCGCCATATCCCACACCCGGTAAATAATACTTGATAGGGGTAAAAACAATCAGGGCCACCGTAAATACCGTGAGGATAACGAAGGCACTGCTTAATATAATATATACACTTAAACGGCTAAGCCTGAACTTAACTACCTCCTCATAAGTATCCTCATTCATCACCACTAAGCGGTAACGGTTGCGTAATCGTTTGAGCGTACTGTTGCTATCTAACCTCGACATAATTGCATATTGGTTGTTAAAATTAAGAAACCCATCCCAATTGATATACTAATTGCTAAAAATATCCGATATTTAGCCGCATTATATTAACCATATACCCATGCTAAAGAGGCTTTTTTTAACAACGATATCCTGCTTACTGGTATTTATATTTTTCAGTGATGTAAATGCACAACCACCTACCTGGACGCTTAACCTTATTGATTCTTCAAAAAGATCCAACCAATTTGTGGAACGAAAACTGGGTTCTGAAAAAATGGCGGAGAAAAAATTCAATCTCTACAGGCGCGTGGTGCAAAATAATTTTACCCATTACAATTATTATTTCAATGCTAATAATAAGATCAACAGTGTAATTGAAAGGGCCAAGGCAGCGCAGAAAGATGACTTCACCAAACTGATTGGTTATTACCCATACAGTTTTGAAAATACGGCCAGTCAAAAAACAGAATTAGACTCAGTTATTTACAAAGCAACAGCAGGCATTTTATTACACGATTTGCGGAACGCCTGGATAGATGATATGTACCTGCTGATGGGCAAGGCTTATTTTTTAAGAAAAGATTTTGATACGGCGGCAGCCACTTTTCAGTTTATCAACTACAATCTTTTTCCACGAAAGAAAGATGAAGATGGCGACCGGGTGGTGGGAACCACGGAAGATGCAAGCAGCAGCAGGATCAGTATTGCCAATAAAGAGAAGCAAAACATACTGCAAAAATTAACAGCCAAGCCTCCGAGCAGGAACGATGCGCTGGTATGGCTGGCCCGTACGTTAACGGAGCAGGATGAATTAGGAGAAGCTGCAGGGCTCATCCATACTTTACAAAACGACCCTAACCTGCCCAAACGTTTGGTGGATGATCTGAATGACTTAAATGGGTACTGGTTTTACAAGCAGGGTATTTACGACAGCGCAGCAGCATATTTAGAAAAGGGCCTCAGCACCGCTGTAACCAAACAGGATAAAGCAAGGTCAGAATTTTTACTGGCCCAGTTGTACGAACTCACCGGCAATTTTGATAAGGCAAGTGAATACTATAATATTGCTTCTGCCCACACCACAGATGCATTACTTGATATCTATGCCCAGATGAACAATGCCAAAATGAGAAAAGGCAACAACGGGAAGGAACTGGACAATGGTATTGCCAACCTGCTGAAACTTACAAAAAAGGATAAGTTTGAAATGTACAGGGACATCCTGTATTTTTCGGCCGGGGAGCTTGCCATGCAAAAACCGGATACCAACCAAGCCGTTCCATTTTACACAAAAAGCCTTACTTACAATGAAACCAACATCGTTTACAAAAACAAGGCATTTTTACAATTAGCTGATATTGCCTACAGCCGTAAACAATACCAGGAATCTTTCAGGTTGTACGACAGTTTGCAATCGGGCGATACCACGCTGCTGGAAACGCTGGAAAAAATCCAGGACAGGAGGAATGCCCTGTCTAAAATTGTTGAAAAAATTATTATTATAGAAAGGGAAGATAGTTTGCAAAGAGTGGCAGCAATGGAACCACTGGCAAGAGAAGCTTTTGTAAAAAAAATATCCCGGCGGCTGCGTAAGGCACAAGGCCTCAAAGAGGAAGATAACAACAGCACCGGCACCGGCGATATGATCAGCTTTGATAGAGACAAGGACAAACCCGCTGATCTCTTTACCGGCAGCGGCAGCAAAGGTGAATGGTATTTTTACAATGCTTCGGTAAAATCAAAAGGGTTCAATGATTTTAAAAGAAAATGGGGTACAAGAACCAACACCGATAACTGGCGAAGAAAAGGCGCCGCCGCTGAGGCCCAATCAAAACTGCAGGATAACCAGGATAACATTGGCCTGGTAACCAGCATGAACCCGGATGAAGATCCTCAGCCTGTACTTGATAAAGACGCTAAAAAAAGTACAGATAAAAAAGATGCCTTTAAAAATTTAAAGGGTGCCGGCGACACTGAGCAACCGGAAGATTTGAGTTATGAAGGGTTGATGTCGAATCTACCATTGACCCCGGAAAAATTAACTGAGAGCAATAACCTGCTGGCAGTTAGTTTGTTTGAACTGGGAAAATTGTTTCAGCAGGAACTGGAAGATTACCAGGAGGCCATCAATACTTACGACCAGTCCCTTACCCGCTATCCTGATTCGGTGTATGGCGGTGAGATCTACCTTAACCTGGCATATTGCTACAGCAAATTAGGTAACACACAACAGGCAGACCGGTATAAAAATATTGTGAGCCAGCAATTTGGCAACAGCAAAGCAGCAAAAATGCTCACTGATATCAACGCACCCAAAAAAGGAGAGAAAAATGAAGCGGGTACCAAACGGTATGAGGATATTTATACGTTATTTATTGAAGGCAAATTTGAAGAGGCGTTAAATGAAAAAACAAAAGCCGACAGTCTCTATGGCAAAAATTACTGGACTCCGCAACTGCTGTATATCGAATCGGTGTACCATGTAAAACAAAAAAATGACAGTGCTGCCATTAATGTATTGAACAACATTGTTACCCTTTACCCTACCTCGCCTTTAAAACCCAAAGCAGTGCGAATGATAGATGTATTGGGAAGAAGGGCGGAAATAGAAAAATACCTGACAGAACTTAAGATCACCAGGATGACAGAAGATTCAGTTATCCAAACCAATGACCGGGTGGTCATGATACGCAATGACTCTGCACTGATCATATCACCCAACCTGTACGACAGTTTCAGGGTAGTAAGGAAAGCAGCCGACTCATTGGCGTTGGTACAAACAGATTCTTTAAAGAAAGCAGCCGCCCGCCTGGTAAGCGGACCTTATACTTTTAATGCTGCAGCCGCACACAATGTGATCATGCTGCTGGACAAAGTTGATGGCACGTACATCAATGAATCGAAGAATGCATTCACCCGGTATGTGGGAGATTATTTCAGGGACGTACAAATTACAGTTACAAAAGATGCGATCGATAAAGATTATGCGCTGGTTGTTTTTAGCTCTTTTGCCAGTGCAGATGAGGCCTTGCAATTTTTATATAAAATTAAAAAAGCTGCTCCAGATGAGGTTTCGTGGCTGCCTGCAAATAAATATTCTTTCCTGCTCATCGATAATGATAACCTGTTAAGGCTGAAGCAAACCAAAGACATTCCGGGATATAAAAATTTATTGAACAACCAATATCCCGGCATAGTTAAATAAGCTCCGTTACGTTGCCTGGTAGATTTAAATAAAAGAAGAAAAATTACAGATGAAGAAATCAGTAAAAATTTTGTGGAAGGTATTTTTTTGGGGGCTGCTGATAGTAGTGGCCATATTTGCTGGTGCCAACTTTGGTTTGTTTGGTAAAATGCCTTCTTTAAAAGAATTGGAAAATCCCGAAGCCGACCTTGCCAGCGAAGTGTACACGGCAGATGGGAAACTGATGGGAAAATATTATGCAGAAAACCGCAGTGAAGTAAAGTACCACCAAATATCTCCCAATATTATCCAGGCGTTGATTGCTACGGAGGACCAAAATTTTTATGAACATTCCGGTATTGATGCAAGAGCTGTGGCGAGAGCAGTGTTAAAATTAGGTACAGATGGTGGCGGCAGCCCTATCACCCAGCAACTGGCAAAAATGATGCTTGGGCAGGGAAAGGGAAACATCGTGGTAAGGGTGACGGAAAAAATCAAGGAATGGGTAATTGCAGTAAAACTGGAAAGAAACTTTACCAAAGAAGAGATCATTACCCTTTACCTGAACCGGGCTCCCTGGGGCAGCAACTATGGTATCCGCAATGCTTCCAGAACCTATTTTCAAAAAGACCCTGCAGATTTATCTGTAGAAGAAGCTGCTGTTCTGGTTGGAATGCTGAAAGGGTTTATATACGATCCGATCCGTCACCCATCTGCATCACTTAACAGGCGCAATACGGTGATAGAAAGAATGGTGGATTGCAAGCAACATTACCTTACAGAAGCACAGGCGGCCAAACTGAAAGCCAAGCCTTTAATTACCAGTTATAAAAGACCCGACGAGTCTGTTGGTATTGCCCCCTATTTTCGTTTCGTGCTGGCCGACAGATTAAAGGAATGGTGCAAGAACCATAAAAATTTAAAGACGGGCGAGAATTATGATCTGTACAGGGATGGTTTAAAGATCTATACTACCATTAACTCCAGGATGCAGCAGTATGCAGAAGAATCCGTGGTGCAGCACATGCCGGTGATACAAAGGAAGCTGAACAGCCTTATAAAAAGCAGTGGCGACAAACTGTGGAAGGAAAGAGAAAATATCATAGTGAATGCCATGAAAATCAGTGAGCGATGGAGGGCGTTAAAAGAAGACGAAGTAAAGGAAGAAGATATCCGGGCCTCCTTTTTAAAACCGGTACGGATGAAGGTATTTGCCTGGAATGCAAAAAGGGAGCTGGATACAATCATGACACCGCGGGATTCTATCAAATACCATAAACAATTACTGCAAACTTCGTTTGTAGCAGCAGATCCTAAAACCGGCGAAATAAAATGCTGGGTTGGTGGGATAGATTTTAAATGGTTCAAATACGACCATGTTACCGCATTAAGGCAGGTAGGCTCTACTATTAAACCGCTGATCTATACTTTGGCAGTTCAGGATGCAGGATACACACCTTCCACAATGATAGATGGCGGGCCTGTTAAATATGGCAATGAAATGAAAACATTCCGGGGCGGAGGGGGTACTATGGCTAACTGCCTTGCATTTTCAAAAAATACGGCATCTGTAAGGCTCACTAATTTAGTTGGCGTACCCCGTGTAATAGAATTTGCAAAAAGTGTTGGAATCAAAGCAAAGTTACCGCCTTATACTTCTATTGCCCTGGGAGCAGCAGAAATACCGATGTTGCAAATGCTGCAGTCTTACAGCATGTTTCCCAATAAAGGATATAATACAGAGCCTATGTTTATCACCAGGATCGAAGATAAGAATGGTAACCTGTTAGAAGAATTTACAACAGAAACAAAACTGGTCATCAATGAACAGGATGCCTATACTATGGTTCAGTTAATGAAGGGTGTGGTGGAAAGAGGTACGGGCAGGGCCCTGAACAGTTATAATATCCCGGTAGAAAAAGCAGGTAAAACAGGTACCACCGACGACAATACTGATGGATGGTTCATTGGCTATACTCCTGAATTGATTGCAGGCACCTGGGTAGGTTGTGATGATCCATTTATAAGGATATCTGCAGGTACATCCGGTGGTAATGAAATGGCTTTGCCCAAGTGGGGATTTTTTATGAATAAAGTGTACGCCGACAAAGCACTGCCCTTTGGCAACCTGCTGAAGTTTGAAGAACCTGCTGCTTTTGGTAAAGAGCCTGTTTCTGCTGAGGCTTTTGCTAACCTTGTAAACAGTGGCGACACCACAAAATTTGAAGACAAGGGAAATGGCGACGCAGGTGAATACATCAATGAATCCGCTACTGATATGATACCAATTGAGAGTGAAATTGAGAAGCCAAAAAAGGATACTGGCTTAAAACCAAAGGCGGTGATGGCTCCTCCAAAACCAGACGATAAAAAAGATGCCAAAGTAATCACTACCCCACCGGCAATAAAGCCGGATGATAAAAACAAAAAGCCGGCAAAAAACGACAAGCCTAAAAATAGCGGCAATGATTATTAATTGAAACAGGAAGCGAAAAAGTTATAAATGAAGGAATAATCATTTGAAATGGCGGATCGGGGAAGTTACTCGAAGAATATTTCGGTCCTTATTTTTTCAACAATCTCCTGGGTCACTTTCTGGCCAGGATGTTCTTTTTTATACCTTTCAATCCGCCAGTTCAGTTCTTCTATTTTTGAATCGTAGTCCAGGTTGTTCAGTTGTTCTGGCAATATTTTGTTTACAAACTTATAATAAGATTTTTCCGCTTCACCAAATAAAACCCCACACACAATGCAGGCGAAGTAAACCACCACATAATCAGTAAGGGAAAATCCATAGGTGTACCAATACCAAACACAAAAAAGTATTGGTATAGGTAAAAATATCCATTGTTTAAATTTTGATATAACCAGGCCAACGAAATAAAATAGTATCCCAAACAACGCAAACCACCTGTCTGTTTTAATAACAAATAAGGGAAGGATTATTACAGGTATCAATATATAAAGAAGAAAAAAATCAACTAACTTAAGTTTCATATCCTTGTTTTTCATTTCAGCAATGTCCATTTTATTGGAAACACCAGCAATCTTTTTACAGCACCATCCCTGATAATGTAAGCTCAGCAAATTTTAATTTCAGGCAGTGAAATTACTCATTTAATCGAAGTGAATCATTAAAGAATTAAAATGACCAGGCTGGTATAAAAATATTGTAATAAAAGGCTGCTCCCTATTCATTTTTTTGTTACGGTTTCTTTCCAGTTGAAATTATAACCACCCTGTTTGCGCTTAACTAAGGTATTTTGTGTGTTAGGTACGTAATTCCACCGGGCAAGTTTTAAAGCCGTTCATAAATGAAACGCTATCAAAAAATCCCAACGAATGCCGCAAAAAAAATAACAATGGGCTACAACAGTGTTGCATCCCATTGTCAATCTATTTCCCGAAATAAGCTATCTCATCAGGTACATTTTGCCGTATCCTGCTTTAAAGAATTTGTCGGTATTATCCCCGTCGGCTTTGTATTTATCCAGCGATTTTCCGTTCATATTGGTGATCACCCGGTACAGGTAAACCCCATTGGCCAGTTTACTGCCGTACATATCTGTACCATCCCATTTAAAGTCGGTAATGTTGCGGCCTATATGCAGATCCCCCAGTTCATTTTTTGTTATTTCCCTCACTACTTTGCCTGTTATGGTCAATATTTGTATCCTGATATTTTGGGGCACCTCACTGCCGGTGATGGTAAACACAAACGCTGTAGAGGTAGTGAATGGGTTGGGATAGTTCAGCATATTGCTGATCATCGGGGTGTTGATTACAGTGAAAACAACCCTGTACTCGAGATTACCGGCCTTATTACCCACTTCATCCCTGCCAGAAACTAACAGTTCATAATCCCTGTTTTCAGGGAAGAAAGGAGTAAAGTCGATAGAAGCTGTATTGTCAGCACCACTTAAACTGGCAGGTGTGAACCGCAGTGAATCCCCAAAGTAGATATCCCGGACATAATCGGTAGGATATTGTTCATTTGGAAGATAGTGTACCCTTACTTTTAGCAACGCTGTATCCGCTAAAGCAATAAACCTGTTCTCATCTTTCAAATTAATCAGGATATGGGGCTTTGACGACACGATATCGCGGTTCAAAATATGCACCCCGTCAAAGGTAACATCCAATAACGGGTTGGTAAGGTCTGCCTGTACAAAGAAATCCTTAAAAATAAAATTATTATAAAGGTATTGTTCCGGCTGATTGTTATCAGGGTTTACCATTACGTAAAGGGTATTGAGTCCGGGATAATTCCTGGTATCGATCGAATAGCTCACCACCAATGTATCGCCGGATACCAGTGGCTTCTTTTTGGGAAGCACAATAATATGCGGAACATTGTTACGGTCGGTAATAATAAACTTAATACTCAAACTGTCAAACGCAACCGGGCTGATATTTTTGAATGCCAGTGCAAAAGCAATTTTTTCACCCTGCTCTACCGTGTCTTTCATATTAAATAAAAGATTGGGAGCCACAGCACCCTCTGGCATATAGTCCGCATTGATTCGCCAGTACTTTAGCTGCACCGGGGTGGCATTTACATTGTCATCATTCAACATTCTGAGCCGGAGATATGGATAGGTAACTGCGCTGATAAAGGAAAGGCTGGTATCCGTGGCCGGGTTTACGGTAGCCACCAGGTTTTGACTGCCATCGGTTCTAACGCCGTACACCTGGATCTTTGAAGAATCACCCGGTTGCCTGTCCACCGTTTTGCCACGCCAGTGAAGTGATGTCCAGCTTTTAGCCGGACCAAATAACGGCGATTCAATTGTTCCGGATTTGTACTTTGAAATCACAGGAATATTGGCTTCCAACTGATCGTTCGCTGTTTTTCCCATCATCGTGGTAGTTGGAAAGCTGCTGACATTTTTCCGGTAAAAATATACAAATGGCAGGTTGCGGCTAAAACTGTCTATTTGATTAAAGCCAATTGATTTCAGTTTATGATAAATTGATCTGCCTGAACCCAGTGTAATGGTATCGGCCTTCCAGTCGTTGATAAAAGAGTTGTTGGAAATCATCCCCAGATTGGTAACGGACACATAGTAACCATCGGGTATACTGTCTAAAAAGTCCATCGCTCTTTTCCTGTAAACAGGGTCGTTGTATGGAAATTCAAAAAACTTTCTTTCGGTAGCAGCACAGATCGGCCAACTGCCAAAACGCCCGCTTGCCGGCGTAACATTATAATTCGACCAGGGCTGGAATGTTAAACTATCGTACACTAAAAACTGCAATGTACCATACCGGCAGCCATATTGCTCAAACTGATCAAAATCTAATATCACACTGATGCGGTCGTAATTGGTGGCAGGAAATAAACCTGTTTTGATCTGCAGGTTACGGTTGGTTCCTTTAAACCTGAATACCCCGTCGTTATCCAGCCCAATGGTATTGCTGTAGTTGCTTTTTTGATGCTGATAAAAATGCGACTGGTTAAAACCGGTACTGCTGTTGGCAAGATAAATAAAGGAGTAGCTGTTCCATACCGGCGCTGTAGTATTCATTGGCACCATCGACGTTCTCCAGTAGTAAACGGTACTGTCTGTATAACTAACATTAGCAGGAGTGAACTGAACGATGCCTCCTGCCCCTGTAGCGCTGTATTGCTTTTTAAATGGAGAGTTAAATAGCTCCGTAGTGTCTATTTCCATCAGGTATTGCCTTTGCGCCATCAAAGGATTGGCAGTTGAGGCAGTGTAAGTAATATTTTGCTGTGTAACGATCGAATAGTTATAGGGCGAAACAGGACGTATTTCATCTTCTAAAATATAGAAATCCCTTGTGAGTGCGTTGTTGGTTTCACACAATTCATTCACCCTGTTGTCTGCATCCAGTGTAATGCTTAGTTTATTCAATCCTTTATCATTTATCGGATTAATGGGTATTGTCAGCACCAGCGAGTCTGAATTTAAGGGAGCCTTTATCAATTGATTATAAATCACCTGCACAGAATCATTCGGCAGCTTCCTGGTGATGGTTACCCTGATTGAATCTTTTACCCCACTGCCAATATTCATCATCTTTACTTTTAAAGAAAAACTATTGTCGGCCACTGTGGGCTGATTGGGACTTATTTTTACCAGCGGATCTTCAATTGCATAGTCAGGCAGGGTAAAATGATTTATTTTAATTGCCGGGTCACCATGCAGGTTCATTTCTTCCAGGTGGATCCTGGTATAAAAGTCGAGTGATGAAGGGGTGCTGCCTAAATCCTGCAGCGTCTTTTTTATCTGGTTGCCAATTGACTGGCCATACAGGTCGGTAGATACCGCACGATATATCTGGTTATTATAAAAATTTAAAAATGGCGGGATACCAAGGTGAGTGGATGCTAAAAATCCAATACTCCCCCTTTTATCTGCCAGCACATATTTTTCTGAAATAGACATGATGCCGTTAACCCTTAACGGATCAAATGTAAAAAAGTTACCGGCACTGCATCCACTGATGTTAAAGAATGGATACTTGCCCTGGTTGTTAAACAATTCAGGCGTGGTAAGGTTAAAGGCCAATGTATTGGCGGATGAATGGCCGAAATAACCGATCCAGCTTACACCTTCGTTTATCAGTTGCTGTATACGCTCCCCGTTTGCCTGTTCCACAGCAGAGGCAGATGTTTTCTTAAACGTTTCCACCCTGCCGCCAAAAGCGGTGTCTTCTATGACACGTTTATAATTGTTCATGTATCCTTCAAACTGCGTGTCTTCCTGGGCATCGGCTCCACCAACCACATGAATTACATTTTTCATCCAGGCCCTGTCTGCAATACTGCAACTTGGATCCGACTGTACCTGTTCATATTCTATTACTTTTTCTAGATAGTGTTTCAATTCCGTACCGTTAATGACCGATAAGCGGCCAATAGGAATCAGTGGCACGTTGGTACCCGGTTCACAGGCCAGCAGCACATCCGATGCCGGCCAGCCAAAGGTGGGCACCAGGTCTAATTGATTCACCAGCGGATTATTTTCATTTTGCTTGTATTCGATAGAGGTTACCCCCCTGCCAATTATAAAAACAAACGCCGGCTTTGGATTGAACTGCTGGTTGGCAAACCGTACGAAATCCCTGATGGCCCCGGGATGCTGACGGATGCCGAAAGCAAACTGGTCAGTTAATTCATCGATCGAAATAACTTTTGTATTAAAGCCGCCGCCAGCAGCAGAGGCCCGGTATTGCTTGTACTGGTCAACATAATTGTTTCCATTACCGTCATTATTTAAAACCGGGTTTGTAATAATTAAATAATTTCCCTGGTTTGCAGGTTGGTTATAGTTAACAAAAGTTCGGGTGGTGGCAGCCGTGATAGTGGAGAAATTATCCACCTCCGCATTTGCCAGCATAAATTTACGAACGGCATCAGCGGATGGCGGTAACGCAAATTTTACTTTACCGGCTTCAGAAATATCACCGGTGTACCTGTTGCCATCATTTATACTGTACAACACAGGTGCCGTACTCCCATAGTTAAAATTATCAATCACTAAAAAATTACCTGCGGGAGATGGCCGTAAATCAAATTGAAAATTTTTCTGCCCGTTAAAATTAAATTGGGCAGGAAAAGTGATCGCAACGTTGGCCACCACTATCCGGTCGTTAATATTGGCAGAAGTGCTGCCCATAGAAACCTGCAGGTAGTTGGCATTCTGCAGCAGGCTCAACGGCAAGTTGTCGATCTGCCGTTTTACTGTGTCAAAATAATTCATCGGCGTGTTCAATACCACATTGTTGAAAAACCGAACCCGAAGGTTCCTGGTATTAAGCGCATTACCCACTGCAGCTATATTGAAGGATACACTGTTAGCCGGGCCTGCTGTATACACATTCATGTTGTCGAACTGCTTATACAGATCAAACCCGGGTGCTGCATCATAACTTGTCCAGCCCTCGCCAACATCATAAGACGAAGAATATACATATTCACCCACCAGCACTGCATATCCACGGTTGTACTGTGCCCGGTAAGGAGCGGCCATGGTACGAAAAAAATAATTATCAGCAGGCAAAGTATTACCAGCCACATCATTATTAGTGTTCACATACCGCAGGTTGCCGGGAAACGGATTAACCGTTAGAAAATAAGAAGCGGTATCGGTATGCAAACTAAAACTATCGCACAGTTGATACCCCGGTTTGGTGTACAATTGTTTGTCCGGCAGGCCATCATTCATTTTCCCTATAAATTCTATATAATCATTACTGCCTAAGGGGCCGGTGGGCACGGAGGTGTACAACCTTACCTGCACACCATTGCGCCACAATTGAAAATACTCAGCAGGCGTATTAACCAGGCCTAAGGAAGCCAGCAGTGGCTGGTTGATACGAAACATCCCGTTTTTGGATACCTTAATCTTGTAATAGGTTTTGTTATAATCAATCCAGCTATTGTTAAGCTGTGCCTCAGCAACACTGGCGGTGAGTATAAAAAGGGCTACAATTATTTTTCTCATTTTATTGATATGATTGGATGTTAGGATGTTAGTTTTCTTTCCTGGCTAAATTTAATCTTAATGAAAATACATGCGTATATAATGGGTTAGACTGATTTGCCAGGTTAGAATAGGCATAGTCCAGTGTAACATTTTTTATTTTCACACCTGCGCCGAGACTGGGCTGGTAGATCCATACTTTCTTTTGGTTCAGTGTATCTCCATCTGCCAAAGCCTTTTGAAAATTGGTTACCCCTCCCCTAACATAAAATACATCACTGATACTGGCTTCCAACCCAACACTTGGGTCCGCACTTACTGCACTGCTGCTTAATACTGTGTTTCTTTTTCCATCAAAAGTGAGGTTCAGGTTAGCCTCTGCCAATAATTTTACAGAACTGCTGATATCAAAATTATACCCGCCGCCTATAACTAACCGTGGCGCTGTTAATTCTGTTGACTTAACTGGTATCTCATTTTTGGTTAGGTACAATACTTCCTTTTCTTTATCTGTAAACTTAAATGACCAGGCGTTAAAGGTGGTGGTAATATCCCGGGCAACCACTCCAAAACGCCAGTTGTTGCTGTGCATTTGTATCCCTGCATCGATACCAAACCCCCAGGAGCTGGCAAATTTTCCTACTACCCTGCGGATCACCTTTGCATTTATACCAAAGCTCCAGCGTTGTTCTTCCGTTTCCTTAATTATTTGGGCAAACGACAGTAAGAGGGCATAATCAGCGGAAGAAAAAGATTGGATATTTCCATAATTGATGCTGCCATCAGGCTCCACTAAAAACAATGTATTCGGGATATCATCTACCGCAAACCGTAATAATGAGATGCCGAGCGTACGCTTGTTATCCTGAACAGGTATTGCTACGGATGCATAGTCGAACTTGCCAATACCTGCAAAGTATTCAGCGTGCATAACGCTGATGGACGGGTTATCTTTTACACCTGTAAGTCCTGCTGGGTTCCAGTAGCCTGCAGTGCCATCTTCTACGGATGCCACCTGGGCACTGCCCATCGCAAGGCCCCGGGCACCTGCACCAATATTTAAAAATTCGTTGGAGTACTTTCTGAATTGGGCGGAAACAGCCACGGGAACAAGCAGTACGCCTAATAAAAAAGCAGCAAGTTTATGGTTCATAGTTTGTTTTCTCTGGTTGTGTGTAATTGGAATTGGATAATAATAACCCCTAAAACGCTATTTTACAAAGTAAATTGTGCCGGTTTTCCAATATATGGACGCGGGGGCACAGAATACAAATTTAGCGGTATTGGCCTTAACAGGGTGGAACAGTGCATCATAAAAAAAGTTGACTGATTATAAAGACCCGCTGTAAAATGAAAAGGCTGCATGTTTTTTACAACTAAGTACGCAGCATACAGGGATAAGGTTGAGTGATTTATGAAAAAGGCTGAAGTTATTTGTGGATACCGATCTTTATTTCTCAGTTTTTGTAAGCACATTTGCAAAAAGTTACGTTACAATATTTAAATATGAAGAATTTAATAGCAGAGTTGCAATGGCGGGGAATGGTTCAGGATATAATGCCGGGTACAGAAGAACAGTTGGCAAAAGAAATGACCACCGGCTATATCGGCTTCGACCCTACCGCCGACAGCCTGCATATTGGTAACCTGGTTCCGATCATTCTTTTAATACACTTGCAAAAATGCGGGCATAAACCCATTGCCCTTGTTGGCGGTGCTACCGGAATGGTAGGCGATCCGAGCGGCAAAAGCGAAGAAAGGAATTTATTAAGCGAAGAAACCCTCCACCACAATATTGCCTGTGTAAGAAAACAGTTAGAAAAATTTTTAGATTTTAAAAGCGGCGAACCCAATGCAGCCGAAATGGCCAACAACTACGACTGGTTTAAAGATTTTACTTTTTTAAATTTCATCAGGGATGTGGGCAAACACATTACGGTAAACTACATGATGAGCAAAGACAGCGTAAAGAAAAGGCTGGACAGTGACAATGGTATGAGTTTTACTGAATTTACTTACCAGTTGGTTCAGGGCTATGATTTTTACTACCTGCATAAAAACAAAAACTGCAAATTGCAAATGGGCGGCAGCGACCAATGGGGCAATATTGTAACCGGTACCGAGCTGATTAGAAGAAAAAGTGGCGGCGAAGGATTTGCCTTTACCTGCCCGCTGATCACCAAAGCAGATGGTGGTAAGTTTGGCAAAAGCGAAAAAGGTAATGTGTGGCTGGATGCGAATAAAACATCACCCTACCAGTTTTACCAGTTTTGGTTAAATGCTGCGGACGCTGATGCAGAGAAATACATTAAGATATTTACCTTCTTAACAAAAGAGGAAATTAATGCATTACTGGCGGCACATAACGGCAATGAACACCAGCGTTTGCTGCAGAAGAAATTAGCGGAGGAAGTGACCTGCCTGGTTCATAGCCGTGCCTATTATGAATTTGCCATAAAAGCTTCGGAGATCTTATTTAATAATGAAACTGCAGAAATACTCCGGCAACTGAATGAAGATCAGCTACTGCAGGTATTGGAGGGCGTGCCTACCGTAAGCCTTTCAAAAACGGTGCTGGACGAAGGAATAGATGTGGTAAGTTTCCTGGCTGATACCAAAATTTTTCCCAGCAAAGGCGAAGCAAGAAAGATGGTACAGGGCGGCGGCGTAACCATTAATAAAATAAAAGTGGATGCGATTGATCATGCAGTAACAACGCAAGGGCTGTTGAATGGAAAATATTTACTGGTACAAAAAGGCAAAAAGAATTATTACCTGGTAGTAGCACAAGGTTGATATCCTGTTCATTTGGAAGCCCTGATTTTATCCCTGATCGGTTCGGAATATTCTAATGGCAGGGAGAAGTTTCTTACAGCCTTTGCCAAACCAGGCAGCAGCATGTTCATTTCCTCTTTTGTATTGCTTATTTTCTCCTGATCGTCGGGATTTAAGTGATTTTTATCGTACACTTTTTGTTTTAGGTTCACCATTGCAATCTCTATCTCAGCACTTTCACAGGTAGGAAGTTCACACCAGTAGCGTTCCCAAAAACGCTTATAGGCTGAGAGAAATTCGTCAGACTGTATATCTTCATTCAATACCAGTTTTGATACCACCGTTAAAGTTTCCGTATATAATTTATTTTGATGCTCCCAAAAACCTTTTAGGTTTTCCAGTAGAAATTGATACTCCTGTTGTTCAACTTCCTTTTTTTGTTTTGATTAGACATATACCAGTTGCCCAACACGCCATCGAGCGCCACCAGCACGGTAACCCCACCGGTAATGATGGCTGTGAGGAAAGTGAGGTTTGCTTCTAAAAAGTAATACATCAACCGTAAGAATTTACTGAAATGAAAATTAACGTAAAGATTATTTATCAATGTTGTCCGATTAAATTTCTGACACACTTATCAAGCCTGAATGACCTCACCCCCCAACCCGCCTCCAAAGGAGGGGAGCCGGTGATACCGCGATACAACACAAGTAAATTTATGCAAACAAATCAAAAGAAACCAGGATAATTGTAACAGCAATACTGATCAATGCAACCAAAAAAATTACATCCGCTATACCCTCCAGTTGAATACTCCTGCTTTCATTTTCAGTTCTGAGTGGACAGGAAAGATGAAATACAACTCACCACTAAAAAATGGCCGTCAGCCCGGTGATCTCATCGATGGTGGTAGCCTGGGCAAATTTTGAAATTTTAATGGAGGTCAGTACAACCAGGCAAAAACCCAACAGGTTGGACGACGTGCTTAATATATGTGGGGATTTTTTTGCTGCCATTGAAATTGATTTTTAGGATTAAGTATTTTGTTCGCAAACGAAGGCTGGTTATGGCCTTGAATAAAAAGTGCTGGCGCAATAGGGTAAAAGCTTTTCGAATAAAAGAATTAGCCCTATTCATTTTTTTACGAAGACAAAAATAGGCAAGATAGTATTTGCCTGTAGTTTTTTTGCCTAACCCAAACCTTCATTGGTTAATTAATTGGCTAAAATAATTTTTGGTTTTAAAGTAAAAAAACATCTCCGTTCCTGTTCAAAAACTAACAATCATTAGTATCAATCCCTTATTTTTGCAACTCACCACAAAACCAATCACAATGGATTTTCAACTCACGGAAGAACATATAATGATTCAAAAAGCAGCCCGTGACTTTGCGGTAAACGAATGCCTCCCCGGTGTAATTGAAAGGGACGAATTGCAACAATTTCCTAAAGAACAAATAGAAAAACTGGCTGACCTCGGTTTTATGGGTATGATGGTAAAGACGGAGTATGGAGGCAGCGGTATGGATACCATCAGCTATGTGCTGGCAATGGAAGAGATCAGTAAAGTGGATGCAAGTGTAAGTGTGTGTATGAGTGTAAACAACAGCCTGGTTTGCTACGGCTTGCAGGAATATGCAAACGAAGCACAAAGACAACAATATTTAGTGCCGCTGGCGCAGGGAAAAAAGGACGGTGAATTATACATCGGCGCTTTTTTATTAAGCGAGCCGGAGGCCGGCAGTGACGCCACCTCACAACAAACTACTGCGGAAGACAAAGGCGATTTTTATTTACTCAACGGCACCAAAAACTGGATCACCAATGGTAACAGCGCCAGTGTTTATTTAGTGATTGCACAAACAGATGTAAGCAAAGGAAGTCATGGAATCAATGCCTTTATAGTAGAAAAAAACTGGCCCGGTGTGGTAGTAGGTGCCAAAGAAAACAAACTGGGAATTCGTGGCAGTGACACACACACCATTTTATTCAATGATGTAAAAGTGCCAAAGGAAAACAGGATTGGTGAAGACGGCTTTGGTTTTAAGTTCGCCATGAAAACCCTCGCTGGTGGACGCATCGGTATTGCATCACAGGCACTGGGCATTGCAAGCGGGGCTTATGAAAGAGCATTGGCTTACAGCAAACAACGCAAAGCATTTGGCAAAGAGATTATGCACCACCAGGCCATCCAGTTTAAGCTGGCAGACATGGCTACTAAAATTGAATGTGCCAGGTTATTATGCCTGAAAGCTGCTTATGAAAAAGATGAACATTTAGATTATACCTTAAGTAGCAGCATGGCCAAAGTATTTGCCAGCGAAACCGCCATGTGGACCGCCACCGAAGCCGTTCAAATTCACGGTGGCTACGGCTTCGTAAAAGAGTACCATGTCGAACGAATGATGAGAGATGCCAAAATAACCCAGATATATGAGGGCACGAGTGAAGTGCAGCGGATTGTGATTAGCAGGAGTATTTTGAAATGATAAGAAAGTCCATAGTCAATCGTCAATAGTTCATGGTAGCGTTTGTTTTTTGAAGTTTGAGAGTCCATAGTCAATGGTCAATAGTCCATGGTAGCGTTTGTTTATCATGGACTATTTTATTTATTAGCAACAAATATGGCTTACTGACTATTGACGATGGAGTATTGACTATGTATGGACTATCGACTATCGACTATTCCCCATTTATCTCTATTTTTACCCATGCCATTTAAGTTTGAATCATTAAATATTAGGAATAAAGCGCTGGACTTATCAGTTGAAATTGATGAGCTTGCCAAAGCCTTTCCTAAACATGAAATGTTCAATCTCTGTAGCCAGATAAGAAGAGCTGCCGACTCTGTTATATTAAATATTGCAGAAGGCTCTGCTGGCCAAACAAATCCGGAATTTAAGAGGTTTCTAAATTATTCCCTGCGCTCCGGCATTGAAGTCGTGAGCTGTTTCTTTATCGCCAGGAAAAAGAATTACACCGATGAAAATGAATTTAAAAAATATTATGAAAAATATGAAGTTCTAATAAAGATGATTACCAGTTTTCGGGACAAATTGAATTGACAGGAACTTCAAAACCATGTGAACCAACGATGGACTATGGACTATTGACAAAATTACTATGAGCATCAACAAAGAAAAATACAAAGAGATCATTGCTGATCTAAATGGTAAAGCCACCTTAGTAGCTGTAAGCAAAACTAAACCTGCAGAAGATATCCAGGCACTATATGAACTGGGCCAAAGGGACTTTGGAGAAAATTATGTGCAGGAACTGGTGGATAAAGAAGCTGCATTACCAAAAGATATCCGCTGGCATTTTATTGGCCACCTGCAAAGTAACAAAGTAAAATATATTGCGCAATTTGTTCATCTCATTCATGGCGTGGATAGTATTTCAGTGTTGCGGGAAATAAATAAACAAGCAGCAAAAAATAACCGGGTAATTGATTGCATGCTGCAGGTACACATTGCAACAGAAGAAACAAAATTTGGCTTTGATGAAATTGAATTAACCAATGTGCAAATGGCTGAATATGCAAATGTGCAAATTAGGGGGCTCATGGGCATGGCAAGTTTTTCCAACGATTTGAATTTGGTAAGAAGTGAATTTAAAAAATTGAAAAGACTTTACAACCAACTTTCAATTGTAAACCCCGTCCGTCCCGGTCCGGGACGGGCGGGCTTCAACCTCCTCTCCATGGGTATGAGCGGGGATTATAAAATGGCGGTGGAAGAAGGGAGCAACATGGTACGCATTGGCAGCTTATTGTTTGGCGAAAGAAACTACAACCTGTAATGAGCGGCGAGCTGATCATCCTTTGCATCGCCGCATTTGCCGCAGGTTTCATTGATTCCATTGTAGGGGGCGGCGGACTGGTACAAACACCGGCAACATTGGTAACTTTGCCGCAATACCCGGTGGCCACTTTGCTGGGCACAACAAAAATACCTTCCTTTGTTGGTACATCCATCGCAGCATTGCAATACGCCAAAAGAGTAACCGTTCAATGGAAACTGCTGGGATTTATGTGTGGAATTGCATTGATAGCTGCATACGCCGGTTCCAAAACCGTTTCATTGCTGAGCAATAGCTTTATGAAGCCGGTAATATTCGTACTGCTGATCATAGTGGCGGTTTATACCTACGCCAATAAAAATTTCGGAACAGCTTCCACTGCATCTATTCACAAAAAAAATGAATTGCTATATGCCGCGTTGTTTGCATTGCTGATTGGTTTTTATGATGGCTTCATCGGCCCCGGTGCAGGTAGTTTCCTGGTATTGTTCTTTATCGGCATACTTAAATTTGATTTCCTGAAAGCCAGTGCCCATGCCAAGTTTGTAAACATGGCCACCAATATGGGTAGCATTATTTTTTTTGCGGGCAGCGGGCATATACTCTTTCAGTTTGCCCTACCTATGGCGCTATTTAATTTTTTTGGTTCGGTGTTTGGTGTACGCCTTGCCATATTAAAAGGTAATGCATTTATAAGAGTATTTTTTCTCCTTGTTATTACAGGAACCATCCTGCGTTTTGGATATGATATTTTTTTTAAGTCGATTTAGGCACAAACATTTTGTTAAACCTTTCGCAGCCCCGGGGTAATTTGGCACCGTATGATATCATTTAAATATTATCAAATATCTTTACGGTATGTATAAAGTGGCAACTATCGGGGCAAATTTTGAAGCAGAAAAAAACAAAAAGGCATTTACCTATACCCTTATTATTTGTGGTACGCTGTTGCTGTTGTTCTTCTTCATCCGTTGGAAGATACTTCCCCTGGCTCCTCCACCGCCGCAGTACCTGATTGAAATAAACCTGGGCAATAATGCAGAAGGATTTGGCGAAGAACAACCATTGATAAAAGGTGAAATGGCCCCGGCACAGGAACCGGCACCACAGCAACAACTGGTAGCCGCTGCCGACAACGAACCGGCACAGGATCTGCAGCCGGATGACAATGCAGAAGCAGATGCTGCACCGGTAACAAAGCCGGAAAAAAAAGTTACTAAACCCACTAACATCCCAAAAGAAAATACAACGAAGCCGGTAAAAACAAATAATCCATCACCGGTAACGACGCCAGCGCCACCCAAGCCTCAAAAACCAAAATTCACTTACAATAGTCCGGGTAATGGAAAAGGCAATGGTGCTACTGAAGATAATGGCTACCAAAATCAAGGCAATAATAAGGGAGGTAAAGGAGATGCTGGTGATCCCTCCGGTAAACCGGATAGTTATGGTAACAATCCAGGTGGAAAAAGCGGCGGCCCAAAAGTAATTGGCAACCGAAAGATCATTAAATATTATTCCTTTACCGGTGACCTGGAAAAAGCAACAGTGTATGCTATTGTAAAAGTTTCGCCGGCAGGTACCGGCACTTTTACTGGTTTTGGTAAAAATTCATCTACCCGGGCACAGGCGTATGCCAATGCAATCATTCAATATTTAAAGAATGTACAGTTTGATAAGTCCACAGACGAATCTACAGTGAAGGTTCAGTTTAACTTTAGTGTTCAGTAATTAATAGAACACTGCGGAGGTTGTTATATTTGCACCAATGACCTACCAGCAAACGATTGATTATCTCTATGCACAACTGCCTGTGTTCAGCCGCATCGGCGCTGCAGCTTATAAAGAAGACCTGCACAATACCATTGCGCTTTGCAAAGCACTGAATGACCCCCAAACAAAATTTAAAAGTATCCATATTGCCGGTACCAATGGCAAAGGAAGTTCCAGCCACATGCTGGCAGCTATGCTGCAACAGGCAGGGTACAAAACAGGCCTTTACACTTCACCACATTTAAAAGATTTCAGGGAGCGTATAAAGATTAACGGGCAAATGATAACTGAGGATTTTGTAGTGGAATTTGTAGAGCGTACCAAAGAGATATCCGATGCTGTACAGCCCTCTTTTTTTGAGCTCACAGTGGCCATGGCATTTGATTATTTTGCAAAAGAAAAAGTGGACATCGCAGTGATTGAAACCGGCCTCGGCGGTAGGTTAGACAGCACTAATATCATCACTCCCCTCCTCTCGGTTATCACCAATATTGGCTACGACCACATGAATATACTTGGTGACACACTGGAGAAAATTGCATTTGAAAAAGCAGGCATCATCAAGCAAGGGGTGCCGGTGGTAATCGGAGAATGGCTCGATGAAACAAAAACTGTGTTTATCAATAAAGCGGCACAAACCAATTCACCCGTTCACTTTGCACAGGACGAATATGCTGTCTCCAACATCAGCCCTTCCACTTATCAACTGCATTGTGATGTAACCAGCGTTGAACATGCCATTACTGAACATTTTACCCTGGACCTGAACGCTGTTTATCAAACAAAGAATTTATGTACCGTTTTGTGTGCCCAAAGATTATTGATGCAGATTGGATTTAATATCGGTAGTGAAGCAGAAAAATTTGCCCTGGCCAACACAAAAAAACTCACCGGTCTGCTTGGCAGGTGGGATGTAATTGCGGAGCAGCCAACCATTGTGCTCGACGTGGCGCACAATGAAGATGGTATCAGGCAGGTGCTTAAGCAGCTATCAGTAACCAGTGACCAGTTTGAACATTTACATATTGTTACCGGGATGGTGAAAGATAAAGATGTGGACAAAGTATTGTCCCTGTTGCCAAAAGAAGCTGTTTATTATTTTACCAATGCCCATATCCCAAGGGCCTTGCCGGCTGCAGATTTAAAAGAAAAAGCAAAGGAACATAACCTGTTTGGAAACCATTATGAGGATGTAAACGAAGCACTTGATGCAGCTAAACAACAGGCAGGTACAAAAGATCTAATCCTTGTTTGTGGCAGTGTTTTTTTAGTGGGCGAAGTAGAGCTTATTAATAGTTCGCAATCGGGCAAGGACTTCTAAACCACTAAACCTTCAAAACAAAAAAGTATAATTTTAATACCATCACTACTTACTAAACCATTAACCCCTGATCGTAAAATATTCTCTTCAAGGCTTATCAAACATTTCCTTCAACATCCCGTACAACTTCGGATGCTTGTTTTCCAGCAATGCAGGCCGTTCAAAAAAGTACTCAGCAACCACTGCTAAAAACTCAGCCTTGTTCATGGTAGCATAAGGATTAATATCTGATTTACCTTTTGCAATTTGATGCATTTGTTCCTGTATCATATTGATCCAGGGCAGCACATATTGTTTATCAAGCAACACATTGGGTATTCCATCAGTATTACCATCCATCTTATCTACCAGGTGCACAAATTCATGGATAGCAGTATTCTGCTTATCCGTTTTGTTATCAAAACCCTGCTGCAACGCATGTTTGGACAACAACATCATCCCTTCATAAGAACCTGTCCCCACCATGCCTAAAATATTACGGTCTGCGTTGCCGGCACTTTCAAAATCCATGTTGATGGCATCTGAGTACAACAACACTTCCTGCAGGTTACGGTACTTCCATTGCTTAAAATAAAAAATAGGAATGATGGCAGCAGCAGCAATCAAATGTTTATCCAGTTCTTCCACGATGGTATCTACACCGGTTATCTTTACTTCTTCCAAAAATCCTTTCACATCATTTTCAAATTGCCTTTTTTCTTCTGCAGATAATTTGGTGTAGAATAAAATATGCTGTTCCAGTAAGGCTGTATTTATTCTTACTGGCTCATTGGTGCTATGCATCTTTTTACCCTGACCTGAAAAAAACCAGGCAGCAGCAACTGCAATCGCAATCAGCAGCATAAAAGGAATCATATTTGACTATTTACTTTTAATGAACCTTATCAACCATACAATTTGGAAAAGCAACGGCAAAAAAGTTCGTTGCAAAAAAGAGGCGTTCAAAACAGAACGCCTTTTTTGTATTAAATAATTTAGTCCTTTCTATTACCTCAAATCCACTACTTCAGCCCCCGGGAACTGTTTTGCATCAAAAACAAACTGTGTATCGCTCACCAGGGTTTTTGTATTTAAGCTGGTAATGGAATAAGTGTATTTGTTACCTGCCTTTTCAAATAGTTTAGTACTGCTGATAGTGCCGGAAGTTTTGTCAATATACAGCAACACTTTAAAAAAAGGTTTGCTTTTATCCGTTGGGGTCAGCTCAATTTCCTGCAGCATTTTTCCGCCCACTTTTTTATCTCCATTCAATTTATACAAAAAATCTTTGTCGTAAAAATTAGTGAATATTTTTTGTGGGGTAAGGGTATTAACAGTAGGATCTATTTTAGTTATTGTTACTTCATTGGCTGATTTATCGTAGGTGGATACATTGCTGCCATCGCAAAAAATTTCCTGGCCGGTAACACTGATACGGTATTTATTACCTTTCATGTACACATTGCCGTTCTTGCTGCCCATTGCTTTGCCGGTTGCATTTTCGATTTTCAGTGAAAATTTGGCCTGAACACTTTTAAAGGATTTAAACTTCGCACTTACGGCATCCAGTATTTTTTTTGCTTCCGGATCACTCTTTCCCATACCGGAAGGCTGGGCAATGACAGTTGAAAAACTGGTCATCAACAATAATAAGCTGGTAATAATCTTTGTCATTTTATGGTTGTTTAGTTCCTTAACGCCTTTTTAAAACGCGGCGCAAAGATAAGCGAATAGATGTGCTTATTCAACCGTGGTTTAAAGTACGCCTTTAATGAACTGTTAATATGAACATAAATAGTGAATAAATAGCCGGTCTTAGTATAATCCTTAAAAGCTTTATGTACTTTGCAGGTACTTCAACACTCAACTTTTCTATTGATCCAGCATTACCTGATCAGCTAATTTTTTATTTAATGGAAAAGAACATCCCCATAGCGCAAAGGGAAAGCTATGCCCCTTCCCAATTCACTGAATTTTTATGGTGGTTGTCCACAGCAGAAAAAGAATTACTGGCCGACGCCGTTGTGGACCGAAACCGGTATAAGATCGTTGGCATGACGGTATTGGCCACCTGGATATTTGCCACACTTGCATGGAGCTATTTCTTCTATACCGTTACCGCCATCGCCTGGATGGCATTTCTGTTGGGTATTTTTATGGGCTTTATCATTCTCACCATCGACAGGGCATTGATAAAAGGCATCAGCAAACAAAATAAAAACCGCCTGCTGCCACTTGTATTCAGGGGGCTGCTCGCTGCTACAATTGGTACTTTTATGGCACAACCCGCCTTGCTATACATGTTCAAAAAAGAGATCAGGTTGCAAATCACCGTGGACAATGAGAAAAAGAAAATGAATAACGGCCGCCTGCTGGATTCAATGTACAAAACGGGCCAAAGTGAATTGCTGGCTCAAAAAGCTGCTTTGCAAAGTGAATTAAGTTTAAAGTATGAAGGCGTAGCCAAAGCCAGGGAAAATTTTTTAGCAGAAACCGATGGCAGCGGCGGCACAGGAAAAGTGGGTATTAAAGATATTGCTATTGCCAAAAGAAATGAGTATGAAAAATTAGACAACGAATACCAGCAACTCGTCCTAATCAACCTGCCAAAAATAGATGTGCTGGAAAAAGGTATCCATGATATCAGTATAAAAATAGAAAAAGAACAGCAGGCATATTCGCAACATTTCAATGACGGTTTTTTAACCCGGATAGAGGCACTCAATAATTTGGTTAAAGAAAATACTGCCCTGCAAACACGGTATTATTTACTGGTAGCCATTTTACTGCTGATAGAACTGATGCCCGTAATTGCAAAGACGCTGTTGCCTTCCGGTACCTACGATGAACGGGTAATGCTGAGGGAAGAACTGGAAAAAGAAATGGCTAACAGCAATATCAACAGGGAACAGGAACTGAAAGAAATGTATAACAGCCTGGCGCTGCAATCTGACAAGGAAACAATCAGTGCTTTTTTTACTTTAACCAAGGCAGACCGGCACGAAAAAATGAAGCTCTTCAGCAGCAAATGGAAAGAGCAAAACCAGCAAACCTTTGATGGGCTTTGGGAAAAAATGAAGAAAGAAATATTGACGAAGCAAGAGAATTGAATAAACAGGTTTTCCAAAAACACTCTAAAAACTTTCAATGCAAGCACTCCTGCTTTCTCATCAACTCAACACCTGCGAGGATGCACTAACCTGCTGTTTTAAAATAGCTTTGGAGTTTGATAATTTATCTTTCATTGCCAAAAAGTAAGATTCAAAATATTTATAGGAAACAGATGCAAGCAGAATGGTCATTAGCAAACTGACAATACAAATAAGTACCTCAGTAAAAAAACCGGTGCTACCACCTGCAAAATATTGTACCAGCTTAATAGAAGGAATAATAGTGATGGAATGAAAGAGGTAAATTCCATAAGAAATGGTACCGGGATATTCCAGTACTTTATTTTGCAGGCTTACAATTGATCTTTGATTCAAAGCAAGATTCAGGATTAAAATAATAAATAAGATGCTGAATACCTGGTACGGCAAAACATCTACCAATAAAAAAACAGCAACCAGCAAAATACCATAAAATACAACCTGAAAAGCAGGAGAAAAAATCGCTGTTAACAGGTGTTTCCTGTAATGTGCCAACATTGCTCCTGCAGCACCGATCGCCATCGAATCTATTTTAAAGGAATAGGTATAAGTAAAAAACCTGTTCAATGTAAAGAATATCTTAAAGACCGTACCATTGGCTGCGATGATATCTGCCTTAACCAGCATGTGTGACACAACTGCCAATAAATTATGGCTCAGCATGAATCCCAGGATGATGATAACACCAATGACAATTTCGGGCCGCCGTCTTTTCATGATATGTGGCCATATTAAATAGAACTGTTCTTCCACACCAATGGACCATGTTGGATTGGCATACCCTATCGAACTGACGCCTAATAAAACAACATTGGGGCAAATAATAACCAGGAGGAAAACAAAAACAGCATTGCTCATGTGCAATGCTCCGGCCGTAGTAACATCACTCCATGCTAAAAAAGGCATATTATTAAGGACTAAAAAGGAAGCTGCAACGATTAGATAATACAATGGCCATATCCTTAAAATTCTCTTTAAATAAAACGATTTGACGGAGATTTCCTTTTGCGATTTCTCATTCAGTAAAAGGTAAGTAATAAGAAAGCCACTTAACACAAAGAAAAGTACGACCGCTAAATGACCAAAATTGAAAGGGAAAAAATTATATTCCGACCGCTTATATCCATTCATTACGAGCGCAAGATCTGCATGGTACATCAGTACTCATGCGGCGGCAATAAATCTCAACCCATCCAGGTTGGGCAGTTTTTTCATAGATCATTTTTACCCGGTGAAAATAATTAGATGATTTGAATAAATAAATAGAATAATTAAATTCAGCCGCGAAACCTCATCCTGAAGGGGTATTTTTAATTTACTTCTATTCCGCCCTGTTTTACCGGGACAAGTTGTTGCAAAGAAGTAACAACAAAGTTCAGGATTGCAAACCAGAACCAAAAAAATAGCAGATGGACGCGGATGGGAAAATACATGCACACCACGTACGTTTCTATAATTGAACCCCTGCCGTTTCTCTTTTATGTGTTTCCAATATCGTACTTACTCCAATCGTCACTACCCAACAGCTACTGATCACCCACAAACGGCGGTCGCTGCAATCAAATCATCTCACTCTGCAGCAACGGGTTCACTGCCATCGTTTTTCTTTCGGTATATTCTTTAGCCGCTTTTACAAATGCGGTAAAAATAGGCTGTGGGTTTTCTACCGTACTTTTTAATTCGGGGTGATATTGTACGCCGATAAAAAACGGGTGGTCTCTCAATTCAATAATTTCTACCAGGCCCGTACCGGGGTTTTTTCCGCTGGCGATCATACCCGCATTTTCAAAGTCTTTCAGGAAGCGGTTATTAAATTCCCAGCGGTGGCGGTGCCGTTCGTTAATAGGTGATTGCCCGTATATTTTATAAGCCAGGGTATCATTTTTAATTTCGCAGGGGTAACTGCCCAGCCGCATGGTACCACCTTTAGCCGTTACTTTCTTTTGCTCTTCCATCAGGTCGATCACCGGGTTTTTGGTATCCGGGTCCATTTCAGTTGAATGGGCATCTTTTAAGTCAAGTACATTTCTTGCAAACTCAATAGCAGCCATCTGCATACCAAGGCAAATACCAAAGAAAGGCATTTTATTTTCCCTTGCATATTTCACCGCAATGATCTTTCCTTCCACTCCACGCAGGCCAAAACCAGGAGCAACCAACAGTCCATCCAGGTTGCCCAGCTTTTCTGCCACATTATCTTCTGTAATAAATTCGCTGTGCACATTTACTATCTGCACCTTGCATTCATTTACTGCACCGGCATGCACAAACGCCTCCAGTATAGATTTGTAGGCATCCTGCAGTTCAATGTATTTTCCAATAAGCCCGATACTTACTTTACTGGTGGGGTTCTTTAATTTATCTAAAAAGCCTTTCCATTTATTTAATTGGGGTGCTGAGTAACCGTTGATGTGCAATTTCTTCAGCACGATCACATCCAGCCCTTCCTGCAGCATTTTTAAGGGCACTTCATAAATGGAATTAGCATCCATCGCCTCAATCACTGCATCTGTTTTTACATTACAAAAAAGGGCTATTTTTTTCCTCAGGTCCATGTTCAGCGGCCGCTCGGTACGGCAAACAATAATGTCCGGATGCACACCATTTTCACTCATCAACTTTACACTGTGCTGGGTGGGTTTTGTTTTTAATTCTTTGGCTGCTTTTAAGTAAGGTATCAACGTTAAATGCACCACCAGGCAATCCTCTTCTTCCATCTCCCACTGCAACTGGCGAACGGCTTCCACAAAGGGCAGACTTTCAATATCACCTACTGTTCCGCCGATTTCTGTGATCACTATATCATAGTCTCCTGTTTGCCCAATCAGCAACATCCTGCGTTTTATCTCGTCTGTAATATGCGGCACTACCTGCACTGTTTTGCCAAGGTAAGCACCTTCCCTTTCCCGGTTGATAACAGTTTGATAAATGCGCCCTGTGGTAACGTTATTGGCCTGCGACGTAAATATATTGAGGAATCGCTCGTAGTGGCCCAGGTCAAGGTCTGTTTCTGCACCGTCTTCCGTTACATAACATTCGCCATGTTCGTATGGGTTCAGGGTTCCGGGGTCAACATTGATGTAGGGGTCAAATTTCTGGATAGTTACCTTCAAGCCCCTGGATTGTAACAATTTGGCCAGGGAAGCGGCAATAATACCTTTTCCTAACGAGGATGTAACACCACCGGTTACGAAAATATATTTAGTCATGATGCAGATTTATAAAAGTTTCAAAAATCAATCGTAAAGCCACTTCATAAAAATATCCATCACTAATTATTTCGATTGCTGTAAAAACAATATAAATAACTAATAAGTGTTACAGGAAGATTTCAACGAGAACTTTAGAAATATGACCAATGGAAAATAAAAACGGATATCCTTGAGGTCATGCAAACATACAGCTAAAATTTGGGAGCATAAAATTTTCAGCAAAAGTTTGTGATTAAAATCGGGGCCAGCCTGTTGACAGCTTATTTTTTGCGGGCAAAATAAGGCATTGACAAATGAAATTTTTTAAAAAATTATTTTTATCAAAAGTTTGGTTGTGTTATTTAATGTCATTCCGCCTGCATATCGGGGCGGTATGTTAAAATAAAAAATGCCAAATTTTACGCCGATACTTTTGTTTCCCAAAAAGTTCCAACGTAATTTCACAGACTTTTTAGTGATAACCAGCCATTTTAAAAATCAAAACTTGTTATGGGTGTAATTAAAAGCAGTTTCAAGGCCAAAGCAGATGAAACCAGTGCAGAAATAAAGGAAATGCTGAAAGAGCATGGGAACAAAAAAATCGGGGAAGTTACTCTCAACCAAATCTACCAGGGTATGAGGGGCATCACCGGGTTAGTAACAGAAACATCGCTGTTGGATGCACAGGAAGGCATTCGTTTCCGTGGATACACGATCCCGGAACTGCAGAAAAAACTCCCTACCGCTCCAGGTGGTACCGAACCGTTGCCGGAAGGGCTTTTTCATTTGATGCTGTTGGGCAAACTACCCACCGAAGAAGATGTAACTCATCTTACCTCGGTATGGCAGCGCCGCAGCCATGTACCCAACCATGTATTTGCCACCATTGAGGCACTCCCGTTAAGCACCCATCCAATGACCCAGTTTGTGATAGCTATTATGGCCCTGCAAACAGAAAGTTCTTTTTCTAAAAAATATGCCGCAGGCATGAATAAGAAAGATTACTGGGAAGCAACTTTTGACGATACGATGGACCTGATTGCCCGCCTGCCAAGGATTGCGGCTTACATCTACCGGCGCAAGTATAAATCTGGCGAACATATCCAACCCAATGGCTTATTAGACTGGGCAGGCAATTTTGCACACATGATGGGCTACGAAAGTGAAGATTTTAAAGAATTGATGCGTTTATATATGGTGATTCATGCCGATCATGAAGGTGGCAACGTATCTGCACACACCACTCACCTGGTTGGCTCTGCATTAAGCGATCCCTATCTTTCTTTTGCCGCCGGCATGAACGGGCTAGCAGGACCACTGCACGGACTGGCTAACCAGGAAGTGATCAAGTGGATATTTGATATGAGAGATGATTTGGGCGTGGAAGAACCGTCCAAAGCACAGATAGAAGAATATGTAAAGAAAACACTCAGCGAGGGTAAAGTGGTGCCGGGCTATGGCCATGCCGTGCTGCGTAAAACAGACCCCCGCTTTACTGCGCAGATGGAATTTGGGAAAAAACATTTGTCTAACGACCCATTGGTGAATACCGTTTGGAATATTTATGAAACGGTGCCGCCGCTGCTGCAATCACTCGGTAAGGTAAAAAACCCGTGGCCGAATGTGGATGCCCATAGCGGTGCGTTGCTGGTTCATTATGGTATGGTGGAATATGAATTCTATACGGTACTGTTTGGTGTTTCCAGGGCACTCGGCGTGCTGGCCAGCCTTTGCTGGGACAGGGCACTTGGCTTCCCGCTGGAGCGGCCAAAATCAGTAACCAATGACCTGGTTAAACTGTGGATAGAAGGTAAAGATGAAATTTGGGGAGAATAGGATGGTGAATGGTGAATAGTGAATAGTGAATTGTGAATAAAAGCGACCTCCTCTCCTGTATTGAACACGAACATGTAAAATCGTTTGGTGACTAGCATTTTACCCCCGCCTGGCCGGTTGGGCGGCAAAGCAAAAAATGAAACAAAGCTTCTAGGTGAAATGAGCATAGCCTTTAGGTCTGTTTTACTCCTTTGCATCTTTGCATGAAATACAAAAAGCACCAACTAAATAACATTGATTGACAATTGACCAATTAAAACAACTACCGTGATAAAAAAGAAAATTGTTGTTTGTGCTGCAATATTATCTGCATTTGCGGCCAATGCGCAGGTAAAAAAACAGGCTGCGCCTTCAAAAGCAAATAATCACCTGAAAGTTTTTAATCTTGCCATTGCAAGCGGCGATGCCAATGCTGCCACCACAGCACTCAATTATTACCTCAGCGAGCAGGGCGACACCAGTGTGTATGCCGATACATTGGCAATGCTGTATATGCAGCAGGGCTCTTTTGCACAATGTTATTACTGGGCCAATAAGCGGCTGGAGACTAACCCAACTGATAATACATTATTGGAGTTGAAAGGCATCAGCCTGGACAAACTACAGCAGCCAAAAGAAGCCATTGATATTTTTGAGAAACTGTTTGTAAAAACTAAAAGCCCCTACCATGCGTATAAACTGATGGAACTGCAGTATGGCATTAAGCGGCTGGCAGAATGCCTTTCCACTGCAGTAGAGGCCGAAAAGCTAACCTACAAACCGGAATTTTTAATGACTTATAATGTGGGCCAGCAAACAGGCCGCACTTACCTGCAGGCAGGTGTGTACAACATTCATGCGCTGGCATTGTACGACCTGGATAAAAAGGCTGAAGCCAAAATATTTTTTGAAAAAGCGTTGGCCTTAGATTCCACATTTGCGTTGGCAAAGCAAAATTTGGACGCTATGAAATCAATTGAAACGGGCGGTGGGAAAATTATGGACCCGGTAAATAACCAGCAGCCGGCTTCGCCAGCCAACAAACAAAACTAAAAATGATTTTGACCGGATTGCCAATGCCTATATATTTGCACTCCGTTTAAGAAATTTGTTGTTCATTCAATGCAGTTCATAATAAAAGTTTGGGGGGTTAGCTCAGTTGGCTAGAGCGCTTGCATGGCATGCAAGAGGTCGTCGGTTCGACCCCGATACTCTCCACATCAGAAATACACAAGCTTCTATTATAAAAGGTAGAAGCTTTTTTATGCCAGGTGCGTTGGTAAATGCAATCCCTCACTTATGAATGTACGAAATATACCTTTTGCCAATATCGAGGTAAGGAGGAATTGATGTGAGGGCAGTAACGGGTAGATAAATACCTTCAACCAATATTTCTACGCCTGGCCAATTCAGCTTGTAATTTCAGGATTATCTTTTGAGCGTTTGCATCCAATTCAACACTTTCGTTCAGGCCATTTTCTGACCATGCTATCATGTTGATATTCCCATTCACTTTTGTATATCGCAGCAAGTACCTGCCATCAGGAGTGATGGATTCAATTTCAGCATTCTTACCCAAATTAAATTTCAATATATCATCCATCATGGCAATGAGTTTATTACAAGGTAAACTGTTTTGGTTGATAAGGCATTTTTCATTTTTAGCTGTTATGAATCACCCTTTGGGCATGAAGGCAGACATGTCTAAGTCCCTGCTTCGTGTTTCCTAAAAAAAGGGTTGTACTGTGTTTGCACGCTGCGTTTTTTTTGTTCTCACTAAGCGCCAAAGCGTAAGCCATAAAAGAAATTGAATTTTCAGCGGGACGGACACCATAATTATTAACAACGGGAACTGATCCTTTTCAAAGATAGTTCTATCAAAAATGATGGCAGCCAAAGCCGCATTCCCGCTTACCTCACCAGCGAAACATTTCCCTTTAATGACAGCACCGTTTTGTTATCACATACGAGGTCGATCATATAAACAAATACATCAGAAGTAAGCTTACTTCCTTTGTAAGTGCCATCCCACCCGGCGGACGCATCATTGGCATCAAAACTTCTTTTATCAAAAACTGTTTCTCCCCAGCGGTTGAAGATGACCATGGCCTTGATTTTGAAAACTCCGGTACCCCTTGGAAAAAACATATCATTTACGCCATCTGCATTGGGAGAAAATAGATTGGGAACAAATACATTGTTATTGCTGCAAGTTACAAAAACAGTCAGCCTGTCTCTTGCACTGCAGCCACCCGGGTTTGTAACTTCCACTGTGTACTCGGTATTCTTTGTTGGCTTAACGGTCATGATATTTAGACTATTGCGGAACGTACCATCCGTTGGGGACCAGTTCACCTGCGTTACATCATTTGAATAAACAGCCTCCAGGTCCAGCGGCAAACCTGCACTGGTTGTTTTATCCACCCCCGCATCCACAGTTGGCACAGGGTAAACTTTTAGTTTAACATAACCTGTATCTTTAAAACATCCGTTCTCATCTGTACCAATTACCCGGTAATTAGTGGTGCTGTCTGGTTGTGCAAGAGGTGTTGCCGTAGTGATACTGTTTAAACCGTAAGCAGGCGACCATTGATACGTACCGGCACCATTTGCCTGCAAGCGTATCTTTTGTCCGGCACATAATTGCCCTTGCGTACTGTAAGTCATATTAAATGGCTGTTGCACATGTATGGCTACTGTGTCCCTGCTGCTGCAACCGTGCAGCGATGTGCCGGTTACAGTATACCGGGTTGTTATTGCAGGCATGGCAACCGTGCCGGCACAGGTATCGCAGCTTAACCCTGCTGCAGGATGCCAGCGATATCCGGCAGCACCACTGGCCTGCAGGCTGACGGATTTGCCCCTGCACAACACTCCATCCCCTGATAATTTTAATACAGGTAAAGGGTATGCTTCAATAACATGCTGCATTGTTTTTGAACAGCCGCTGTTGCTGGCTGTAAGGCGCACGGTATATAGTCCCGCTGTTGCGTACAGTTGCGGCGGCGGATTTTGCATCGAAGAGACAGTACCATTACCAAAATCCCAATCCCATTGTACAGATGAGGTGTCGGCAACATTTTGTACAGCACTTATGGAACTGATGAGCGGTACACAACCCCTGCCAACGGCGTTTATACTGATAAATGGCGAAAGCGCAACTTTCACCGGCATTGGCGACCTGTATTGAGCTCCACATCCGTACCCGGTAGTGACTGATAAAGAAGGATAATATAATCCCGGCAACATGTACCGATGAACGGGGTTCTTGTGACCGGATGTTGCACCATCCCCAAAATCCCAATGGTAGCCTGTAATAACATCAGTACTTACCGTACTGCTTGTAAATGATACTGTGTCAAAGCCGCAGACGGTATTGCCCGGGAAAGTAAAAGATACGTTTGCAAACAGGTTATTGACTGTATCCCTGCCTGTAAGCGGCACCCTGCAACCAGCATCATCCACCAATATTATTTTAGGTATAAATTTACCGGAATCCTGGTAGGTATGGTAAACAGTGGAGCTGGTGCCGGCCACGGTGGCACCATCATTAAAATCCCATATATAGGAAACAGCATCAGCAGAATTAATACTAAAATTTACATTGTATGGCCTGCACAACTTTAATGGACCATAAGTAAAGGTTCCCTTAGGGCCTTTTACCACAATTTGCTGCTGCATTGTTTTCACACATCCGCCCGGCCCTTTTGCGTATAAGGTGGCAGTGTAGACGCCGGGATAAGTATAAAAATGAGATGGTTCAGGCTCATTGGAATATGAGCTGTCACCAAAATCCCAGTACGCTCCCACTGCGCTGGCAGACTGATTGGTAAAATGTATAAGTAATGGCGGACATATACGAAATGAATCACTCATCGTAAAGCGTGCAATGGTTTGCGTTATCCTTACAGCATTACTGATGCTGAACGAATCTTCGCAACCGTACGAGTTCCTCACAAACAATTTCACGGTATAAAAAGCTTCGCTGGCATAGGTATGTACCGGATTCCGGAGTAAAGATGTAGTGCCGTCCCCAAAATCCCAGCGGTAATAAGCTCCCTGTGAATAATAAGGACATTCAAAACGGACCGGAAGATTGGGGCAAGCCACCGTATCCAGTACCTTAAACAAAGCACTTACCTCGTTAACAACCAGGGATGGCCGCAGGATAAATTTATCGGAACATCCACTGCTGTCGGTTAGTGTTAGTGAAACTCTATAGTTGCCCGGTTGGTTATACGAATGCTGAAATGGCCCTGCAGCAAGGGTATCGGCCAATCCATCAGCATAGTTCCAGATCCATTGCCTAAGAGGCCCTGACGCGCCAGCGGTAGAATTGTCTAAAAAAACCACCGGAGCATCGACACAAATAACGGGAATCGATACTCTAAAACTGGCTTTTGGCCCATTCACCTTTATATACATTTGCTTGTTGAGTGTATCTCTGCAGTTTAAAGAATCCTGGATGATAAGCCGTACCGAATAGACACCTGCATTGGGATAAACGTGGGTGATGGCTGGGTTAACACCGCTGCTAAACTCGCGGTTAGTATCGCCAAAATTCCATGTATGCTTTGCGATGCCCCCAGTGCCCGAACCGGATACAAAACTGATAGTGCTGCCTTTACATACCACGGTATTGGATGCAGAAAATGAAGGGATCACATTTATTATTCTTACCTCCTTAACCCTGAAATAACTGCAACCGGTAGAATCATTCCATACTGTTAGTTTCACAGAATAGAAACCATCCCGGGGAAACGTATGCAGCGGTGCATAATCCGCAGAGGCTGTACCATCGCCAAAATCCCATTCCCATCGGGTGGCTCCCTTTGAAAAATTCAGGAAAGTTCTTACGAAAGGCCGGGCACAACTCATACTGATAGTAAAGTTGGCTATAGCCGGTTTTGCATAAATGTAGTTTTCAAAAACTGCCGTGTCAGCACAGCCTCCATTAATGGCTAATAGTTGTACCGTCATCCACCCGGTATCTGTGTACACGTGCGATGGGTGCTGCTCAACAGAAGCGCCATGGTCTCCGAAATCCCATAACCACGATGTAATGGTGCCGGTAGAAAGACTGGTAAACCTGACAATTGTACTGGCACAGTCATCCCGGACATTTGCAGAAAAATCAGCAGCAGGTTTAGTATCCACCCTTATGGCATGCTGCATATAAGCGGTGTCTTTGCACCCGGTAACACCTGTACCCACTAACTTAATATTATAATAGCCGGAGTTGGTAAAAGTATGTTGAGGAGCAACCTGAGATGAAGTGCTGCCATCGCCAAAATCCCACATATAACCTGTTAATGTATCGGATGAGCTGACTGCAACGGATAAAGATTTGGAAAATGGAAGGCAGCCGCTGTCCGGTAAATTGCTAAAAGTAAAAAACGGTTTATTGATTTTTACAAAACTATCTTTTTTTAACGAGTCAGAACAACCATTAATATTCCTTACTATCAATTTGATACTGTAATTGCCTGTATCCGCAAAATTGTGAACGGGGTTGGATAATGCAGACGAAGTGCTGTCGCCAAAATCCCAGAAATAACTGTTGCCGGCCAGGTTTTGGTTGGTGAAATTTACTGATACCGGCGGAGTACAGCTCACCAGGTTATCGCCGGTAAACGCAGCACTCACGGGTAGCACTACCTGCACATTACTTGTTTGGGAATCAATACAGCCATACTGGTTGCGAACTACAAGCTTTACTGTATAGTTGCCCGCGGCGGTATAAGTATGCAACGGATCATTTATTCCGGCAACCGTTCCATCACCAAAATCCCAATGACTGGTAAAACTGCCGGTGGCTGTACTGGTATTGTGAAAAACGATTTTATGGGGGGTGCACACAGCAAATATGCTGCTGGTAAATCCCGCCACCATACCGCTGTTCTGAATATACCCTGGTATTCTTAAAGTGCCGGCACATCCATTGCTGTTTGTCACTTTTAGGGTAACACTGTAATTTCCAGCAAGTGAATACGTATGCGCCGGATGCTGTTGCGCAGATAATAAGCCATCGCCAAAATCCCATTTCCACGAAGTGATGTTTCCTTCATTTGTTTTGGAACTGTCTGAAAAATTAACTGTAAAAGGATTGCATCCAGTTACCTCGCCGGCAATAAAATTAACGGCAGGAGCCTGGTGTACCCTAATATAATCTGTTTTTACCACAGAGTCTGTATGATTACCTGATTTAATCCATAACGTTATTTTGTATAAACCGGGATTGAAATAAGTAACAGAGGGATGCTGTAAATTGGAGAAAGTGCCGTTACCAAGGTTCCATTTCCACTGGGTGGGACTTCCGTCAGAATGGTCGGTAAAATTGACAACGATAGGCGCACATCCACTAACTATTTCAGCAGAAAAATTGGCTACCGGCTGGCATAAAACTAAATTGCTGCCGGCAATTAAAAGGGATGTAAGGAAACAGTTTACCCGCCAGGTGTTTTGTTTGGATATTGGCTTCATATTAAGGCTTTAAGAAACAATATTCTTATACCAGACAATCAATAAATAAAAATCTGCCGGCTGCTTCATTCACTTAGAAATATGCTCAGGTAATGAATGTCGTTTTTCTTTTTATAAGGATAACCTGTTTTAAGGAACCAGCGATGACTGGTTTATTTATTAACCTGTCGGAAACGATGTACACATTGCTTTTCAACAGGTTTTTTGATAATGCAAAGAACCCTTTATGATTGATAATATTAAGTAATTATTGATCCAAATAGGTGTAGTAGCTCACAGAAAAGCCAGGTAGGTTTATCGCTACAGACTATTTGTAATTAGATGGGCGGACTGCATGTCAAAATTTCAACTGCCGTCAAGAGGCTAAGCTGCCTGAAAAAAATAAGTTCGGGGAAATAAATACTGAAAAAATAACAAAGAATGCAGGGAACTAATACGATGTCACCAAAGAAAATAGGTGATGTTACCGTTTCATCGGGTCATCAATTTACCTGCAAAGGAATTTCTACAACTATTTCACAACCATTGCCCGGCGATGAATCGATTTCGAATTTACCAGAAAATAATTCGGCCCGCCGCTGCATGTTCGCAATACCAATACCACCCTTAACAGTATTGACATTAAATCCAACACCATTATCAGACACCCTCATTTTTAGTTTATCCTGGTAAATAAGTACATCCACTTCTACTGAAGTGGCCTTTGAATATTTAAAGACATTTTTTAATTGCTCCTGCAAAATCCTGTAAAGGTTCAACTGGAGTTCAAGGCTGATCGTTTGTTGTGCAATGGCATCATCATAATGCAGCGAAATGTTATACTTCTCTTCAATATTAAAGCTGTTCAACAACATGCCAAAAGCTTCTTCCAGTGTTGATTCATCAAAAAAAGCAGGAGCCAGGCGGTGAGATAGATTGCGTATCTCTTCGGATGCCAGGTGAATATATTTGCTGCACTGGTCAAACCATTGCATTTCTGCAGGCGGCAGTGCGTTCTTCAACATACCCAGGGTAAGCTGGCTTGCTGCCAGTATCTGGCAAACATTATCGTGCAGCTCACCTCCTATTTCGTAGCGTTCGTCTTCCTGGGTTTTGATGATGGCTTTGGTGATTTTATTTTCATACAGGTTTTTTTCCGTAACATCAATTCCAATAACAAGGGTAGATTTTTTATCATTGAGGAGGATTGGCGTACTGAAAGTTTCTACCTCAATGATTTCGCCTGATTTTTTTTGCACCAGGTATTTATTGAGATAGGTTTCATTTAATTTTCTTTTTTGGTGCAGTACCAGATCAATTGCTTTTTGTTTTTCTACGGGCGGCACCAGGTCTAAAAGGGTCATCGTCAAAAATTCCTCTTCACTATAGCCGTAATGTTCTATGGCTGCCTTATTTATTTTAATAATCCTGAACGTTCCCTGTTCATACAGGCACATGGGTTGCGGACTTAGATGAAAAAGATCGCTGTACCGCTTTTCCGATTCTCTCAATTCGGAAATCGCTTTCTTCCTTTCTATGGTGTACAAAATGCTTTTGTACAGTGTCACCGAATTCATATCATCCTTGAGCAGGTAATCTAAAATACCCTGTGATATGGATTTGATACTAAAATCGATATCCGTATAGCCTGTTAAAATCACAACAGGGCAACTGGCAGCTATTAGCAACATTTCTGTGATGAGTTGCTGTCCGCTTTTGTCGGGCAGGGTGAGGTCGAGCAAGATCACATCGAAAGCAGCATCAACTGATAATATAGCAGCAGCCTGTTTAAAATTAACTGCATGAACAATAACGGGAGACAAAATTTGTTCCATCAAAAATTCCTCCACGATAATAAAATCTCCAGGGTTATCCTCTATCACCAATATTCTGTAACCGCATTTATCTTTTTTCATTGATCAGCAAATTTATTTGTGGGTAGCTTAACTACCGAAATCCAGAAGTTCTCAATCGTAGTAACCACCGAAAGAAAATCACAGGCGTCTACCGGCTTTGTGATATAGCAGCTTGCATAATTATTAAACGACAGGTTAATATCCCTTTCGGCAGAACTTGTAGTAAGCACGATGACTGGAATATGTTTTAATTTTTCATTTTCTTTTATATATTTCAATACTTCATGTCCATTTTTCTTCGGCAGGTTTACATCCAGTAACAGCAGGTCGGGCAGGCACACATCCGTGTATTTACCCTTTTTATTCAGGAAGTCTATGGCTTCCTGTCCATCTCTTACCACGCTTAGCTGTGTATATATTCTGGCTTCTTCAAGTGCCTCCCGGGTTAGGAGGATATCGCCTTCGTTATCTTCAACCAGGAGAATATGAATTGTTTCCATAGGTTTTTGTTTTTCTATTCAGCAACTGCACCGCTGGAATTTTTCCAGGCTACTGCGGTCAACATTTCTTTTTTGCTGATTATATTGGTTTTCATTTATTAATTGTAAAATAAAATGTACTTCCTGCTCCTTCTTCCGATTTCACCCAAATTTTCCCACCCAGGGATTCTACAATCTTCTTTGTAACCGCCAGCCCCATCCCCGTTCCCGGATAGTCATCCCTGGCATGCAGCCGTTGAAATATGATAAAGATCCTGCCGAAGTATTGTTTGTCAATACCTATGCCATTATCAACAACAGTAAATTGCCAATGCGTTTTTAATTCGGTAACGGTGATCTGAATCCGGGCGTTGACGTTGTGCCGGGCATATTTGAGGGCATTGCCAACCAGGTTTTGAAATACCTGCCGGAGGGGCACTTTATACCCGTTGATAACCGGAAGCTGTTCTGCATAAATCACCGCATTTTTTTCTTCGATCTGTTTGCTGAACAGCAGCTCAATTTCCTTCACTAATTCATTCAGATCCACCATTTCCCGGTTATCATCGGTGCGGCCAACCCTCGAAAAATCGAGTAAGTCAAGAATGATCTGGCGCATACGCGTGGCACCGTCCACAGCAAAATGAATGTATTGTTTTCCTTTATCATCCATTACATTCCCATATTTTTTGTCCAGTTGGGTCAGGAAACTGGTCACCATCCGCAGTGGTTCCTGCAGATCATGCGATGCTACATAAGCAAATTGCTCCAGCTCATCGTTCTTTATTGCTAACTGTTCGTTGGTGCGGTATGATTCCTGCCTGGCTGTTTCGGATTCTGCCTGGGCCTGTTCAGCTTCCTGCCTGGCTTTACTTTCCTGTTTATTTGAATGTACCAACTCAACAGTCTGCTCTTTTACTTTCCGCTCCAGTAATATCTTCTGTCTTTGTATGATATTCATCCGAAACCGGTAAAAGCCAAAGGCTATTCCCAATATGAGCATACATACCGACAGGATAAACCACCAGGTAAGCCAGAATGGAGGCAGGATAGTAATGATAACAGAAGTGCCGTTTTCATTCCACAATCCATCGTTATTAGTGCCTTTTACATGGAATATATATTTACCCGGGTAGAGGTTGGTATAAGTGGCTGAACGTTTATTCCCTGCAAAATTCCACTCCTCATCAAACCCTGCTAACTTGTACGCATACCTGTTTTGTTCCGGGTGGGTAAAATTGAGTACAGCAAATTCCAACGTAAACACAGACTGCCCGTAAGAGAGCGTTATCTCTTTTACCTCGTTAACCGACTGCTGCAAAGGAGAGTTGCCGCCAATGCCAACCGGTTTATTGAAAACCAGGAAATCGGTGATATAAACAGGCGGTACAAAATTATTGTCTTTTATACTGTCCGGGTAAAAACTATTGAAGCCATTTACACCACCAAAAAACATTTCGCCTCCCGGTGACTGGTATGCAGCTTTGGCTTTAAATGTGTTACTTTGAAGCCCGTCACTACTGGTGTAATTTCTGAAAATTTTGGTCCCGGGGTTAAATTTTGAAAGCCCTTTATTGGTGCTGATCCACAAATTCCCCTTGTGATCCTGCAGAATACCCCAAATCGCATTATTGGGCAGGCCATCTTTTTCTGTGTATGCTGTAAAGTTGTTTTTCTTAATATCAAAATGATTTAATCCTCCTGCCGTACCCACCCATATATTACCGGCAGTATCTTCTGAAATACAATACACACTGTTATTACTGAGGCTCTGCCTGTTGCTGGCATCGTGTTCATGATGAATAAATTCCCCGGTATGCCTGTCAAACAAATCCAGCCCTTTATCTCCACCTATCCATAACTGCCCCGCCCGGGTTTCAAACATTACATTCACTCTGCTTCCGTTAATGCTTTTATCGTTTCCCGGATCGGGGGGAAAATTGGTAAACCCCGTGGTCTTTTTATCAAAAAGGAAAATACCGCCATTATCATTTGTGCCCAGCCAGAGATTATCCTGCCTGTCTTTGTACACAAAATTTACACTGGGAGAAGTTAGCCTGTTTAAACTATGATCCTGTGGTGCATAGTGTGTAAACAATCCTGTCTGTTTATCAAACAGATCAATTCCGCCCCGGTGAAAACCAAGTGCCAGTAAACCGGGTGAATAGTCTGCTACAGAAAGTACGTAATCGTTATAAATGCTTTTCTTTTTGCTTTTATCATTCCGGTAATTTCTGAAACTGCCGGAAGCTGGGTCAAAGTGATTCAGTCCTCCTCCATCTGTGCCGATCCAGATGTTGTTATCCCGGTCGCTGCTAATGGAAAGCACCAGGTTATTACTAAGGCTGTTGCTTTTATTGGGGATTTTTTTGTAATGGTTAAATTTATCTCCAAAAACCGGCAACAGGTTAACTCCGCCAGACCAGGTGCCTGCCCAAATATTACCAATATCATCTTTGTAAAGGCTGTGTACAGAATTACCGGAGATACTGGATGGATCGAACTCATCGTACTGAAAACTGGTAAAATTTTTTTTCCGGGGTTCCAGCACACTGATCCCGCCATTTTCGGTGCCTATCCAGATTTGTCCATTCCTGTCTTCTGTAAAAGATAAAATATCGTTGTAGCAAATACTGTTTTTATTGAGGGGGTCGTGTTTGAAATTAATAAAACAATTGTCTTTGCGGTTATACAGGGAGATCCCACTTCCCTGTGTTCCGATCCAAATATTGTCCTTACTGTCTTTAAAGATATTCTTGATGTAACCTGCACCGATGCTGGAACCGTTTCCGGGTTCGTTGTAATATCGTGTAAATTTTTCCGTTGCAGGATTAAAACGGTTTAGCCCGTTCCTTGTGCCAATCCATAATTCACCATCCCTGTCTTCCACAATATGATACACATAATTCTGGCTCAGGCTGTTGGTATCCTGCTCATTATTTTTATAAAACTTAAAGCTGCGTTTTGCAGGATCAAATAAACAACACCCATGATTGGTAGTACTTAACCAAAATCTTTTTTTGCTATCCTGGAAAATATACCTGAAAACAATCGCTTTATTTCCACAATCGTATTGAATGAATGTTTCATTTATTCTGTCAAACCTGTCTACTCCGCCCGCGGAAACAACCCACAAATTATGATCTGCATCTTCCATGATATCACTCACAGCATTACTACTGATGCTTTGCTTGTGTCCGGGATCATGTTTATAAACCGTGAATTTATACCCATCATATTTGTTCAGTCCCTCATCTGTTGCAAACCACATAAAGCCTCTGTAATCTTTTAAAATGGAAAAAACAGAATTTTGGGAAAGGCCGTCACTGGTAGATAAATGACAGAATTTCAGGTTGCCTGTTTGTGAAAAAGACAAAACAGAAAAAGCCTGCAAAAAAAATAATATGATTACATACAGGGGCTTCATGATCGTTTTATTTTCATAGCATACGTGCTTTCTTTCTACATTTTTATACATGGTCATAATACACTATCGGTCGTGTCATCACTCTACAATGATCCACCTCTCTTCCTTCTCACCAGGCGACCGAAAACCGGTTAATATCAATGTTGTTGCTTACAGCATTAACAGGTCAGTCTTTAACCCGGACAGGAATGGTAAAATAAAAAACACTTCCTTTTCCTTCTTCAGATGCCACCCATATCTTACCTCCCAGGTTGTCGACTATTTTTTTTGTAACCGCCAACCCCATGCCTGTGCCCGAGTACTCATCTTTGTTATGAAGCCGCTGAAAGAGGATGAAAATTTTATCAAAATATTCATCTGAAACGCCAATGCCGTTATCCGCTACAGCAAATTGCCAGTGATGTGGGAATTCTTCAGCCGTTATATGAATTTGGGCCGGAATATTTTCCCGGCTGTATTTTAAAGCATTGCTGATGAGGTTTTGAAAAACCTGGCGCAGCGGTGTTTTATATCCAGGGATGACCGGTAGCCGGGTTGACGTGATAATGGCATTTTTCTCCTCTATCTTTTTTCTAAAAAGAATTTGAAGTTCCTGAACCATCTCATTCAGGTCAAGGTTTTCCTGGTCATCCTCCGTTCTGCCTACTCTTGAATATTCAAGCAGGTCGAGTATGATCTGGCGCATCCGTTTGGCTCCATCCACTGCAAAGTGGATATATTTTTTTCCTTTATCATCAATAAGATCGCCATATTTTCTCTCCAGTTGTGCCATGAAACTGGTTACCATCCGCAACGGTTCTTGCAAATCATGCGAGGCTACATAAGCAAACTGTTCCAGCTCCTCGTTGGATACTGCCAGCTCCTTTGCTTTCTTTTGGAGATCGCTGTTTAGTTCGTTCAATTTTATTTCAATAAGCTTGCTTTCTGTAACATCCCTTTCAATGGATATCCAGTGGGTGAACCAGCCTTTTTCATCCGCTACCGGGTTTACAGAAAAGTTATTCCAGAATTCTGCCCCGTTTTTTTTATAATTGATGGTAGTTATTTCGCAGGGTTCCCATTTTCTAAGGGCCTCGTCAAGCCGCTTCAATTCATTTTTATCAGATTTAGGTCCCTGCAGCAGGCGGGGACTTTTACCAATAACCTCTGCTGCTTTGTAACCCGTCATTTTGGTAAACGCTTCATTCACGTACACAATCCTGGGCCCCGGTTCATCCTGGGGTTCGGCTTCGGTAATTAGTATGGAATCATTGGTATTGGTAATTACAGATTCCAGTAATTTAAGGTGCTGTTCTTCCCGCTTTCTTTTAGTGATGTCCTGCATGGCACCTACCAGCCTGATGGCTTTGCCCTTTTCATTTCTAACAATGATGCATTTATCGGAAACGAATGCATAGGTTTGATCTTTTTTCAAATAACGGTATTCATTTGCCCAGCCCGTTCCGTTTGCATCAATCACTTCAAACAGGCCTGTTACTACCCGGTCAATATCTTCGGGATGAATATTTTTTAATGGTTGCACTACAGCTTCACCTGCTTCCTGCTGATCATATCCAAAGATCTCCCCGAAACCTTCGCCTCTGTAAATAGCTCCATTGGTCAAATCCCAATCCCATATAGCATCAGAAGTGGCTTTGGTAACATAGTGGTAGCGTTGAATGTTTTCTTTGATCTCTTTTTCCACCCTTTTTCTTTCTGTGATATCCCGTACAATCATTGAAGTTCGGTGCTGGCCGTAGGCGTCAGTAAACACCGCTGAAGTTAATTCCGCCTGGAACTTGCTGCCATCTTTACGAACCAGGGTAAGCTCGCCCTTCGATCTGCCGGTAAGCTGGCGTTCTGCTATCATCTTGTGTAGCCTTGGGTCTGAGGTATCTGAAAGGGCAAACCTGCCAACAGCACAAATTTCCTCCTCTGTCATTCTAAATATATCACAGGCTGCCGGGTTAGCAGCCAGTATATTCCCGTCGGTAACGGTAAGCAGTATCCCATCCACACTGTTCTCAAAGAAAGCCCGGAATTTGGCTTCGCTCTCCTTTATTAACCACTCCGATTTTTTTCGCTCAGATATATCACGGCCGAATATAATGATCCTGCCATCTTCCAGCATTTTGCTACTCAATTCCACTTCCACTGATCTCCCGTCGCTTCGCTTAATTCTTCGTTCGTTACTGATCGTTTTTCCCGCCTGTAGCTCATTTATCTTTAAAGGGTTTGTTGCAAGGTCTTCTTCAAACAGTACATCTACCAGGAAAAGCTGTAAAATTTCGTCATTTGAATATCCAAACATCCGGCAACCGGCTGGATTGACTTCAACAAATTTCAAGGAAGCGTTGGCAATACAAATTGTATCTGTTGCCTGTTCTATGAGTGAGCGGTAGCGCAATTCACTTTCTTTTAATTTGTCATCGGTATTCCTGCGTTCGGTAACGTCTTTGAAATAAACCGACAAACCATTTTCAGAACCATAAGCACATACAGCGAACCATTTATTGGTGCGCTTTGAAAATCCTTCAAAATGTATGGTGCTGTGTTCCCGGATAGCTTTTTGATAATTATCATAAAATATCACAGAGGGATTTCCAGCAAACACTTCATGCAAATTTTTACCAATCATTTGCTCTTTTACCGTATTGAGGAGAATTTCAGCCCGTTTGTTCCAAAAGGTTACCACGGAATTTTTATCAAATGCAAAAAAACCATCATCAATTCTTTCCAGTACGGTATTTTTCTCTTCATACGCGTTCATTACCGATTCTTCAGCTTTCCTGCGCTCAGTAATATCCTGTGCTGTTCCAAATAAACGGGTCACTTTTCCCACTTCATTCTTTTCACCATATCCATGCTCCCTGATGATACGCTTTTCGCCCGCCGGAGTAGTGATGCGGTATTCTACAGTGAAGGATTCTCCTGTTTTCTGGGTATGCTTACTGGTTTTTTCTACCAACTCCCGGTCTTCTTTATCTACCAGGTGTACAAATGAATGGTGCGTTTCGTTGAACAGTTTTTTGTCCGATCCAAAAACATGGTATAATTCTTCTGACCAGGTTAGGGCACCCGTCTCTATGTCAAAATCCCAGCTCCCCATTTTTGCGAGTCTTTGCGCTTCCGCTAAATGAGCTTCGCTTTGGCTGATCTTTTCGGCTATGATCTTCTTTTCTGTTATGTCCCTGCAATAGCATGCAATCCCTATCACAGTACCCGCCTTGTGTATTGGATTAAAATGAAGATCGATCCATACGGCGGGTTGGTTATTAAAAGCCGGAACGAATCTTTCTTCTTTAAAGGATTTGCCAGACAACGCTCTTTTATAATATTTCTTCCAGAATAGAGTAATCTCTCCTGGAAAGAATTTGTTCAGCAAAAGATCATCGCCCGGACGCAGCAGTTTGCCTGTAGACGCTTTCATTTGTTGATAAAAAGCAGTATTGGCTGCAACAAGCTTATACCCGTTGTTTACACTCCAGATTAAGTCAGTGGAGCCGTTGATCAGGGCTTCTTTGTCTCTTTTCTCAAATTCCTTTTGTTCTTCTGCAATGAACCTTCCAGTTACATCATTCAGCGATTCCAACAAAACCGGGTTACCATTGTAATGGGTTATATCTGCAGCTTTCTTAAACTCCTGTTCGTTTTTAAGTTCATTGTTCAACCCAATCATTGCTTCGGCACCGATGGCTGTGGTATGCCCGTTCCGCTGCCCTTTCTTTTCAAAACCATCATAGGAATTACTGATGGCATGAAGCAGTTGAAATAAATTTTGTGGCAGCTTTTCTTTACTGCCATAAAATTCCCTCACCTGGGACGCTAATAGTTTGTTCATTCCTTTGATGGATTGCTGTGGTTTACTTTTTGATTCAAATTCCAATGGCAGACCAGGGTTACAGCCGCCTTCATCAAAAGAACATGTTACCCGGGATTTTTTCTGTTCGGATTTCATTGAATTGAAATTTAAATGATGTTGCAAACTTTTGTCAGCCAGATAGCAACATGGGCGCTAAAAATAACTGTTCGAATGAACCCTCAGGCATATATTAAAATGAATGATTGGGGAGCGGGGCTATTGACCGGTGAACATTTCGTACATGCACAAAAAACGAAGTCAAAAGCTGCTGTTACCAGGCAATTTTTGCATTCAGGATAAATTTGCAAGGTATACTTTGCGTATAGGAGCCAGGTTAATTCCACAATTGTCTATTAACCGGACGTTTTATTTTCAACTTTCAATAGCATCGCCTTATCAATCGTTCATTTATTCGATGAACACCTATTAACGGCAAAGATCAAGTAATTTCAACCCGTTTTTTTTAGCCGAACCGATGTAATTGCTGTAGTTAAATAGCTACATATAAAAACTTTTATTTTCATACTTAACACAATAATTTTCATGATGTAATTTGAAAAAGACATTAAAGTTTATTAACCACCACCAAGCATATGAAAATACCGTGAAAACACTCTTCCTTTTGTCAGAAGTGTTGGTTAATTTTGTCCGGAGCTTTATTTTATTTCAGTTACTTATTAACCGTGAACCGCCTAAATCAAAAACCTTGATGAAGAATTTTTTATTAATAGATGACCACGAGGTAGTGAGGGCCGGCATAAAAAATGTGTTGCTCGATTTATACAAACCCTGTGAAGTTTATGAAACCGGCGACGAGAAAATTTTCCTCCGGTATCTAAAGGAACGGGCATTTGACCTGGTTATTTTAGATGTTCAGATGCCTGATATTGATACGGTAGCCCTGATGGAGTATATAAAAGCCCATCATCCACTCATTAAAGTGCTGGTTTTTTCCATGAGTGCCGAAAATATATATGCCAAACGGTTTTTAAAAGCAGGCGCAATGGGGTTTGTATCCAAAAACGCTGAACTGACAGAATTAAAAAAAGCAATTGACCTGGCACTAAAAAACAGGCGCTATATAAGTGAAAACCTGGCAGATATACTTGCCGACCAGATTGGGGCAAAAGAAAATAGCAACCCTTTCCAGATTTTAAGCGCCAGGGAGTTAGACATTGCTTCCACCCTTATAAAAGGCACTTCGGTGAGTGAAATAGCAGCCTCCCTTAGTATCAGTATCTCTACTGTCGGCACTTATAAAGCAAGACTATTTAAAAAATTAAATGTGAATAATATTGCTGAACTGATCGCTATTGGAAAATTATATAACATTTAAAGCATTGTGTGGAGGCGTTTTCTACGCGGCACGCTGGTAGCGATGCAAAACACCCTATCATTTTACAAGCTATTGCACCACCACTTTTAAAATTGTTTCCGGCTGTCCTTCAGCAGTTATTTTCAATTGATACATTCCTTTTGCTAAGTAGATGCCAGGGGTAATTGTTTGGGTGGCAGACGCTGCTGTATGACTTAATGAACGGCTGAAAACAGGTTGGCCAATATTATTATACAATTGAACCTGGTAAATTCCCTGTGGGCATTTATTCATATACAGGCGGATCGTGCCATCCGTAACAGGGTTAGGAAATACATACATGGAAGAACTTGTCTTATATATTTCCACCTTCACGATGTTGCTGTACATCACTGCAGCCTGGTTGTTGACAGCTTTAATACGATAAAAATATTTTCCTGGTGCCGGTGAAATATCTGTCCAATTATATTGCACGGGAGCAGCACTGTTACCTTTCGAAAGCTGGTTGCCTATGCTGAAAAAAGTAATCCCATCAGTTGATCGTTCGATTTCGTACTGCAGCAAGTTGAATTCGCTGCTTACATTCCATTCCACCACGATATCGCTGTTTACGGCTGAAGCTGTTACTCTGTTGTAACCGACCGATGATTTAAACACGATCCTGAAACGGTCTGCGGCTGCAGAAGCACTGTCTGCGGTTACCCTGAACGGGATATACACGCTGTCATTTACATTTATAATAGTGCTGTTACCGGTAAACTTGTCTTGCACAAAACCTACCAACCCGTTGTTGATCCCCTTCCCGATAAACGCCAATTGATAATCTGCCTGAACGAGTTTTGCCAAATGATAAAAAATAGTATCTCCGGCGGCAATCTTATTTCTTAATTCTATGGAAAGCTTTTGTTGCTCCCGCAGGATGCTGATTTTTTCGGTGCTGGCAAACGAAACTAACTTGGGTGCATCCTTACCGTTCACTGCCTGCTCAAAATCATCACTGCCAATATTGATCACCCCATCCACTACTTTACCTGGTGCGCCTGATAATAGATTACAGGTTAAAAAATCCATTTTACTGATTGCTACGTTATCACCGCCAGGTCTGCTTGCAATGCCGACCGTACTGCTGGGGGCTATTTTACATGCTTCCCTGAAGGTGAAGCTGCCACCGCCCGCAGGCACCATGAACGCTGCTCCTGATTCAATAACACCGGTGAATGTTCCATCTGTGGGATATCCACTGGCGTTAGCTGTAACAGAATAGAGGCCACTACCCAAACTGGTACAGGTGATCCACCCTCCCACATTACTCAGGCCCGGCAGTTTTGGATCCCATAAATAAAAAGATCTGCCTGCGGTACTTCCCGGACTCACTCCATTAAACAAAACGTTATTAAAACTGGTGGCCGATGCATACGGGTTGCCCAATACCTGGAAACCGGAAGCATTCAGGAACGTACTAACATCCCCAATATTAATTTCACCACGGGCACGTAAGGTAGTTGGCGTACCCGGCACACTCGTGCTGCTGACAACAATACTTCTGTCGCCCCTCACAAATATCATATACCCGGGCTGATCAGTGATCTTTCCTGCATTGGTTGCAGCAATTGCTTCCCACCCGTTGGTACCGCTGTTATAACCGTAAATCGATGAATTGTTGGTAGAACCCTGGTCGTAACCGTTCGCTGCTACTGTACTTCTTGTAATAGCAGTGCCAAAACCGGGAACCGTATTGCTTGGCAAAAGCCTGTTGGCAGAGGACTGACCTTCCTGCCAGGCTGCATTGATGGTGGGTGCATTGTTTGATGTGAATGGAGCTGTGAGCATGCGCCATCTCCTGGCCGCGGCAGTATTGGCGATGGGCAAAAAGCGTTGTACCACAAACTTACCTGCACCGTACGCAATGGAGATGCTGGCTGGCGAGGTTGTTTCTCCAATCCTGGCGGTACGGGTATTGCCGGAAGTAAGTGTGACATCATTATTTAAAGTAACTGCGCCCCTTTGTAAAAATAATTCATTGGTAACCGTTATGGCCGAATCAACCGTAACAATTGAAAGCGTTGTTTTTTTATTGAAGGTGATCCGGCTAAAGGATTGCCCCCCAATAGCCCTGATGGATGCATTGCTGGTGCTGTCAAAAGTTACCATGCGGTCGTTTTGTACGAATGTGCCTGTCCTTATCCAACCACCGCCCACATTCAAATCGCCGGCAGCATTGGTTGATAAGGTAAGTATGCCATCAACTGCAAGTGTATCGCCAACACTTAATGTATGTGCCATGGCACCCGTTATAATGGAAGAGCCTGCAGCAATACGCATTTTACCAGAGCATCCCAACGGAAATGTGGTGGGAAAATCGGTGGAGTTAAGATCAACCGATGTATTGTTCTGCACCACCACGTTATTGGGGTATCCTGCACCGGTAGCACCTGCCGTGTTGGTGTTCCATTCCATATTGCGTTTGTATCCGCCGGCACCATTATTATAAATTAAAGTAGAGGCAGGGCCATAATCAGGGGCATTGGTGATCACATAACCATTTTGATCTATCCTTAACTGGGCATTGATTGTTGTGATACCTGCAACACCAAAATTTACACCTACAGTGGTTGTTACCAATACATTGTTATCAAATAATAACCTGCTGCCTGCACTTCCTGCAGTTACACTCAGCTTGGCAACACCATTTGCAGTAGTACCGGTAATCCTGAATTCGCCGGACCCCGTGCTGGTAAATATTTTACGGGTGCTGCTACCATCCACATAAATATTTAGTGAGTTGATATTATCCCCCTGTAAGGTAATTAAGCCGCCATTCATGTCAATATCTCCATTCAGTAACTGAAGCACTCTTAAGCTCAAATCATTGTCTACCTGGGAAATAATATGAGCATTTGTATTGGTGGTCATTTTTACATTACCACTCGGTTTGTTAACTACTATGAAGTCAAAGAAAATTGTACCACCACCCGTCTTTGTCACAAACTGATCTCCGGTTCCAATAAATATTACTGCCCTGTTATTATTAAAAATAGATCCTGCAGCGGCAACTGTGTAATTGCCTCCAATCCTGATATCCCCACCAATTGCATTACCCAACCGCAACACACCGTTTACATTTACATCACCCAAAACTGTCAGGGCGGCTGTCATTCCTGCTCCATCTTCGAGGGTAAAAGTTCTGCTGGCATCAATAGTAAGGTTACCAGACATTTGCCTTGCACTGCCCGGTGTGCCATTGCTAAGCTGAAAATTAGTTGTAGTACCAATCCTTACATTAGCAGGATAGCCTCTGCCACTGGTGCTGCTCCATTCGGTGCCCCTGTTATAATTGCCGCCGGTATTGTATACCAGGTTGGAACCAGTTGCATAAAAAGGCGAATTGGTATTTACAAACCCTCCTGCAAGCATATTTAAAGAAGCCCCATTTTGAATGGTACTATTTTGTCCAAAATCAACCGATGCTGTCAGGTTTACATTGGGCAATAACACTGTATTAGGTGTATTACTGGTGATTGTAAAAGCACCAGCAAAATTTAATGTGCCTGCTGAAGAGAAATTAGCTGATGCTGAGGTAGCAATCAGGGTAATGTTTGGGGTAAAATTAATAACACTGGTTGATGTCATATTTACAGTTCCGCCAATTTGAAAATTGGTAGTTGCTGCCAAATTAATTACGCTGGTAGTATTCATATTAATAACTCCATTAACCCTGAAATCTCCTGTCATAAAAATATTTACAATATCAGCCGGCCCCATGGTAAGGGTACCAGCTACTTCTGCCCTCAACACATTTACGGTGGGAGCAGCCACATCCATATTGAGGCTAAAGCCGGATTGGATAAAAATAGACTCTGTTCCATTGTTCAGTACAGGCCGGTCGCCCAATAGCCAGGAAGCTGGCAAAGTATAATCACCGCTGCCAGCAGGCTGTGTTACATACAAGAATGCCGGTCGCACTTCAATGCCAACAATTTTTGATCCTACACCGTAATTATCAATATTCGCTTTTCCCAACTGTGTGGATGTGAGGCCCGTTCCTGTTGCCACGTTAATTATTTTGCCGGCAGAAGGTGTCCAGTTAAAAACGGTTAAGGTACTTGCGGGGTTCCAGGGTACCAAATCGCTTGCTGCAAAATTGATACTGAATGTAGCAGCCGCAGTTCCTAAATTAAAACTGGTGTTTGCCTGGATATTTAAAGTGCCTGCGCTCAATGAAGCGGCGGCAGGCAAAGCTGAATTCACAGATAAATTGCCTCCATTAAAAGTATAATTGCTTGTAGCGCTCATGGCACCTGCACTGGCAATATCCAACACGCCACCCGAAACGGTGCTGACACCACTATAGGTATTGGTACCACTAAATGTATGAGTACCGGCTCCTGATTTTGTAAACGCCAATGCGGCGATACCACCATTTTGCAAAACGCCGGCATAAGTACCGCCACCATTGGAAACAGTGAGTGTGGCAATGGTAGCTGCATGTGAATTGTTGATAATAGCCGATGTGCTTGTGCCGGAAAGCGCAGCAGCACTGACACTGAAACCATTCAGCCTTAAACTGCCGTTTCCGTTAACAGTAAGTGTATTGCTTACCGTTACCGGCCTGTTAAGGGTAACTGTACCGGGAGACGTTTTATTAACCGTGAGGTTATTAAATGCATAACCACCAGCATTGCTGTTAGCACCACCGATCGCATTCAAACCTGTGCCGGTAAAAGTAATAGTACCCGTTCCCATTGTGACATTTGCTGCCGCCGGTGCATCATTTACCCAGTTACCGCCAATATTCAATGTACTGGCAGTCATCACAAGATTGCTGCCGGTTACTCCTGCCAATACCAGGTTACCCCTTAAATTGTAGGTGTTGCTGTTGCTGATTGAAAGGCCCGAGGTATTAATTAATATGCCGACCTGTACATCATTTGGATATCCTGCACCCGAACTTACTCCCGCTGTCCATTCATTTCCTATACCGTATGGTAGACCACTGTTATAAACCAGGCTCGAAGATGTTCCATACACGGGTGCAGTGATGCCGGAAATAAATCCACCTGCATTTAATTGCATCCTGAAAACTACGTTGACACTGTTTACCGTGTTAATAGCAAAACCCGATGAAAGCTCCAGGCTAACGTTCGGGCCAAATGTGAGGTTACCTGCATTCGTAACCGTGAGGGTTGAGGTAGAAATTCTAAACACACTATTGGCAAGGCTGCTGTTAATATTCCGGGTGCCACTGGAAAGGCTCATATTGCCACCACCACTAACTAATAATGTACTTCCATTCAGATCAATGGTTGTGGCTGCAGTTGAACTCATTCCTAAACCATTGACACCAGTAATCGTGATATTGGTTGCCATCAATTGAAGTGTGCTGCTGTTTTGTACAAAAATAAAGTTGAATGTTTCTGTACCGGTAGCGGAAGAAACGGTTTGTATGGAAGTACCATTGAAGAAAACAGCTCTTCCGGCAGGATTAAACACACCTGTACCCCGGCTCCAGTTGCCGGTAAGGTAAAGATCTCCTCCATTTGCTGACCCCAATGTGAAGGCCCCGTTACCAGTCATAGTAACGTTACCGTTTACCTGCATTGCCATAATGCTGTTAGCCAAACTGAAAGAGCTTCCAGCCCCTATATTGAGGGTGCCAATGACGAATGGAGGTGTCACGCTCATGCTTGAACCCCTTTGTATGTTCAGTGAATTGGCACCGGTTGTTGTAATAGAAGGACAGGAAAAGGAACTGTTATCAACATTAAAAGTAAAACCATAAGCGGCCCCGGCTGGAAAAGTATAAGATTGGGCAACGCTCACGATCGTACCAACAGTGATGATGGCACCACTGTTAAAATTAAAGCTGGGAAGGGTTATAGTGCTGCTTCCGGCCAAACTTCCGCTGCCGGAAAAACTAAGGGTACCCGTGGCTGTTGCATTGTAGGTACCATTGTTAAATATACCTCCTGTGCTGTTTGCGGTAAGCGTTCTCGGAGTACCGTCGCTTCCATTGAATGTTGCACCCGGATTGATAGTGAGATTGAGTACTGTGTTGCTTCCGTCAAAAAAAACATCGTTCGCTATAACTACACTAACACCATCAGGAGGTACCATTCCACCATACCAGGTAGCACCCGTATTGTAATTTCCGGAAATAACAGTTTGATAAATGCTGGCCGGCATAATTTCGCCCGTTGGCAATATCCTTGCACCGTTTCCAAAGCCGGTAAAATTAATTTGTGCCAGTTGTGCGGCAGTGAGCCCTGTGTTACTGTTGCCAAAAAATATCCGGCCCGCAGCAGAAAAGTTCCATGCGGTAATGGTGAGTGTTCTGCCTGCCGTCCACCCTATTAAATCGCTGGCGGCAAAATTGAGGGTATGTGTCCCACTCCCCAGCGCAATAGCAGAGTTATCCGAAAGATTTAATGTGCCGATGGTTTCGTTAAAGCCAGCCACACCCCCGGTTGTGAGTGTACCACCATTCAATATCATGGCATTATCTGGTATTACATTGGCTGCACCTAACCGCACATTCCCTGATGTGATGCTGGTGCTTCCTGTATAAGTGTTACCGCTGCCGGGAGTCAAAATGATTGTGCTGGATCCATTGAAAATAACATCCGTTGCCGATAAGGCCGTTGTATTTTCACCACCGCCATTTGTGAGGTTGCCGGTTAAGTTGGTTGCCCCGGTTGCGCCTATTACAATTGGCCTGCCCTGTAAAGAAGCATTTCTCCAACCTGCATCCGGATTTGAACGGTTTAGTGAAGCGACAGTAACGATATTGTATATACAAAAACTTGCTACAGGCCCTGCCCCGATAAATTGCAGATTGTAGTAAGTAACGCCAGCAATGGTAGCATTAAATGAATTAGACGAAATGATATCCAGTTGAAGGGTCCTGTATGCGCCTGATGTCGCCGCTGTGGTGATTGTTACGCCGTTGTGCACGATTGTCCAGAACCCGGCGGCAGTTAATTCAAAACCGCAAACCAACCCATTGTTATAATCACTTGCGCTGGTATAAGTGCTGTTGTTTTTAAATGAGATACCAATAACGCCGCTGAGGGCTGGTAAATTGGCAGAAGCTTCAATTACAAACCTGTCACCTGGTCTTAATGGTCTTGCCGTGCCGCCGGTAACAGTTTGAGCGGTGGTGAATGTTCTGAATGCGGCAGCGCCGGGAGTGGTAATACTACCATTGTTTTGATTGGCATAATTGGCATATTCAGTTGCGGACCGGTTAAAGTGGCCTGCAAAAGAATTTGGAAAGAGTGGTGCGATATTTTGAGTTACCAGTGCATCCATGTTCCCCACTTGGGTGGTAACGAATGTTTGTGCAAACCCAATATGAGTACACAGCAAAATAAAAGTAACAGTAAAAATTGCTGCAGGTCTTTGCAAATGCCTGCATTTATTTACTCCAATCAATAATAACATCCTGGTAAAAATATTCATATTACAAATCATTTATTCATCAATCGTGATAACACGGTCAAAACTATCCGCCCGTTTAAAAGATATTCCGTTCTGAACTGCTGTTATTTAATATGTATTTTTTACACATTACGAAATTAAAAAAAGACGAAAAGGCTGTTATGGAGCATTTTCGCAATCGTTATAGAACACAGGAAAAAAAATAGTTCTCAGAAAGGATAACAAGAATTATTAATGGTAAATATATACAATATGGCGGAAATGGCAAAGGTTTTATGAAAAAAACTGTCACCTCCCCTACGAAGTGCCTTGAAAAACACCTGTCAAAGAAAGTGCCGCCAGTGTACAAACCATGTTAATTCCATACGCCCCCCTGCATAATTTGACAATATTTGTAAGTCCGGCACAGGGATGTAAATAACAATTCTTCGTTACTCCCGGTTCACTACCACCCGAACGATATGCAGGTTTTTATCAGCACCGGTTACTTCCAGTTGGTAAACACCATTGAGCAACCATTTTTCCGGTTGTATTTTGTGGGTAACCGTACCCCCTGCATGACTGATGCTGGTATTCAGCAGCAACTGGCCAAGACCGTTGATCAACCGGATGCTGTACTGCCCGGCAGGTTTATCATTCATTTGCAACTGAATCGTGTTGCCCGTAACTGGGTTGGGGAAAACATATAGCCCGGGGCTGGCTTTCATAATACTAACTTTTACCACTTCACTGTAAGCGATCACGCCATTATTGGAAATACTCCTGATACGGTAATAATATTCACCTGGCTTTGGCCCGGCATCTATCCAGCGGTAAGCTACCGGAATATCACTGTACCCACCAGCCTCTACCGTACCGGCATCGGTAAATGTATTGCCATTGGTTGAGCGTTCAATAACATACTGGCTGATATTAAATTCATCTGCCACTTTCCAGTCCACTGCAATATCACCCTTAAGCACAAACGCATTTATACTGGTATAATTAACTGAACGCCTGAATACCAGCCTGAACCTGTTTGCAGCAGCTTCTTCATTGGTTGCTATAGTGAAATCAATCCGGGTAGTATCCTGCATATTCACCGGTATTTTCTTCTCCAGGTAAAGGTCTTCCAGGAAAGCTGATGTAGAAGCAGGTGCACCCAGGTCATCCATGATAAACTGCAACTGGTATTTCTTTGCTTGTATGTTCTGCAAACTGTAAAAAATGGTATCTGCATCGCCCACTATCTTTTTTCTTTCTATGGATAATATTTTACCATCCCGCTGCAACCCAAAATTTTCTCCAAAATTGTTAATTTTAGCAGCATCGTTTATATCTGCTGCATTATTGAAGCTGTCACCAAATAATGACAATGCGCCATCTGAAACATAAGTGCTGTTATCAGGATTAACAGTGTTTAAGAGTGTCATCAATTGATTTCGTGCCGGCCGGAAAGCGGTAGTGGTATTGGCGTCATTCTTATCTGTTTCATTAAAAGTTAATGTACCACCGGCACCAAAATCAACCAGGATAGCTGCTCCTGATGGGATATACCGGTTATCAATAGTGCTGGTACCTGTACCGGTGAGCGGTGCTGAACGGTCAAAAGTTAAAGTACTGGTGTTCCATGTAAGGGCAACAAATGCGCCGGTACCATAGGAGCCCCCAAGATTTGGGTCATACATATAATAAGTTGGTGTACCTGCAAGGCCTGCACCGGTTTTGGTGGCAGTAAAATAATCAATTGCTGATGCGTATGGATTACCCACCACTGTCATACCCGTGGAGGTAATAGATTTAGACCCGATAAATATTTGCCCTCTTGGCCTTAATGTGGTAATGGTAGGTGTTTTATATTGATTGGTTATTTGCCCAAATGTTTTTCTATCACCCCTTACAAACAACATCCATCCTTCCCTGCTATTTACAGAAGTACTATTAATACTTCCCTGCCCCAGCCAGGTACCTGCGTTGTAATATTTAATACTGGTATTATTGTTAGCGCTTTGGTCGAAACCGTTGGCAATAGAACCACCTGTTATCTGCGTTGAAAATGCCGTACCTACAGAATCTAATCCAATGGAAGCAGCAGTAGCTACGGCAGTACTGTAGTCCAGTCCAAATAAGCTCGGGGCTCCCCTTTCCTGCCATGCTTCACTGATGGTATGCACACCGCCCGCTGGATTTATTGGTGCTGCCATCAACCGCCACGATCTCCTGGCTGGTATATAACGCTGCATAATAAATTGTCCAAGCTGATCGGTAGCACCATATATAATATTGATATCGGAAGGATTACTGATGGTGGCTACCCGGCCGGTAACAGTGGAACTGGACAAAATAGAAAGGAATTTATTGTTAGTTCCCATGTCGACAGTTCCTCTTGTTAAGTTAAGCTCGTAACTAATGTTTACGTGATCTGCCAGTGTTACTTTTTTTGCCAGTGCGGATTTATTAATAAAAACATAAGGAAATGTTTGACCCAGATTGGCTGTAATGGTAGCATCAGTGGCACCTTCAAAGAAAATAGCACGGCCATTGCCAGATCCAAAGTTAGCGGTGCCGGTTGAATTTCTCAACCAGTTACCCGTTAGCCGGATATCTGAACCAACTTCATTACTCATCGTCAGCGTTCCCGAAGCAGTGGTACCACCAATGGTAAGATTACCTCTTACATACAAATCACTTGGTAGCGCATAATTTGTTAGTACCAATGTACCCGAGCCCGCCAAACTGGGGTTGCCAATAGTGAGGTTACCTGCACAACCGACATTAAAAGTGGTGGTGGCTGTAAAATTTAACGTAGTGCCGTTTTGAATAATTACATGATGAGGATAGCCTTCCGTAAGTGCTGTATTGCTGCCCCACTCTACATTACGGGTAAAATTAAATCCGGTATTATAAATGAGGAACGAATTGGCGGCATACAAAGGCCCACGCATTCCTGCGCCGCCGCCATTGATAAAACCACCTGCATTAAACTGCAACGTGCCGGCCACATTGAGCGTTCCCAAAATAGTAAGCCCGGTAAATGCGCCGGAACCAATAATCAAAGATGTAGCGGCCAGGTTATTGACTGTTGAGTTTAATGCAATATTGCTGCCATCAACATTTAAAGTAAGATTTGTGCCAATGGTAACTGGAACGCCACTACGGTTTACCGTTAGTACCCCGAGATTTTGGCCACCTGTGGCGAAATCGTAGTTACCTGTGATAGCTCCCGTTCCATTAATGGTAAGATTGGAGCTGCTGCTACCACTATAAGTGCCGCCTGCATTGGAAACAGGCCCTGCCTGCGTTAATGTTCGGCCGTTAATATCGAGCCTGGTGCCATTGTTTAATGTAGTAGTTCCACTTACCGTAAGGTTGCTGGTAACCAACTGTGCCACAGGATTGTTGGTTGAACTGTTATCAATCAATAAATTAAATACTGGTGCATTGCTCCTGATTCTTATTGTTTGGGCGGCTGGTGTGGAGGCATTACCAATTTGCAAAGTGCCACCGGTTACTGAATTTGTTGCTGCATTAACAAAATAATCGCTTGTAAATGGACAAGAGCGGGGAATAATGATGCTGCCGTTACTCCACGTAAACGATGAACCTGCTGCTCCAATATCAAAAGCCGCAACCGTAGAACTTCCGGAGCTTACCCTTAAAATATTTACGGTACCGCCACTTTGGTTATACGTTACTGTGCTCACCCCTGGCGTTAGTGGCGAAATGCGGCTGTCAATATTTAATGTGCCCCCGCTTACACTGATGGATGAACCAGCAGAATAAGTGAGGCTGTGAGCACCTGCCAGGTTACCAATGGTGGCAGTACCGCCGCTTATTTGAAACATTCCTGCATTGCTTACGCTGGCACCGTTTTGTGTAAATGTGCCACCGTTTGTATGGATGCCGCCATTGTTTCCAATATTCCATCCTGACAACGCGGTTTTAGTTATGCTGCCCGATGCATTAATTCTTAAAAAGCCGCTGGTTACTTGTGTTATTAACGCTGTAGGCGAAATGGTTACTGCTACATTCACATCCAGTATGGTTGCAATACTGGCTCCTTTGTTCACTGCCATTTGCGCAAAGGTTGTTGAACCCGTTCCTGCAATGCTGGCATTGGTGCTACCATTAAATGTTACTAACCGGCTGTTGCCGGTAAAGCCAGCAACCCCCACATCGTTTGTCCAATTACCCCCAACTCTAAGGTCGCCGCCCGAAACCGTTGAAAGTGTAAAATTATTTGTGCCGGCACTAATCAGTACATTACCAAGTGCCTGGCGGTAAGAAGCATCTGAACCAAAATTCACTGTTGTATTGGCACCGTTGCCAATGGTTACATTTTGGGGTATGCCTGTACCAGAGGCATTGCCAGAAACCCATTCTGCGCCCGCAGCAGTGGTGGTGCCGGTGTTATAAATCAATGTGGAAGTGGAACTGTAATTTGGCGCCGCTGCAATACTTGCACCAGCGTTTATCAAAAAATTACCAGTAAAGGTTGGCACCGTTGGTATGGAAAGCACCCCATTAATGGTGACGTTTCTAAAACTTGTTGCTGAAAGTCCGCTTGTGGTTCCGGTACCAATAAATATGACGGCCCCTGTTCCGGTGGCGGTAAAAGTGCCGCTATTATTTGTGAAACTTCCATTCACACTAATAGTAAGGTTTCGGGTGTTGCTTAAACTTAAGGTAGCACCATTATTAATGGTTACTGATTTAGCGAGGGCATCTGCATTGAATATGTCCGGGCTAAATGGAGTACCAGAAGGAATCACTACATTACTGGTTGCTGATGGAACAGTGGTAACTGTACACCAGTTTGCAGGTACATTCCAGTCGGCGCTTGTGCCACCTACCCATCTAAAGTTTGCATCTGAGCAAGGTTCAAATTCATCTGCGCCGATATCTGGTGCTGTACCAAAGCCGCTATAACCTGCATTTCCCTGCCGGACATCTCCATCAAAGTCGTCTGTAAACGTTGCAATATTTGCAGCACCACTTTCTAAAACATTTACAATAGATGCATCGATATGAAGATAGTCAGCATTGGCACCCGTTGTACTGAGGAAGGGAGGAAGAGCGGAAACAGCAACCGCATCTCTCGGAGCCAATATTGCCGGAGCGGCCATTGCAATATATGTTGCGATGGTTTGATAGGCATTCGTACCGTCAAAATAAATCAGGTTGGTGGCTGAGGGTGCGCCGGAGTAAAGAAGATTGTTGTTTGAAGTGGCAGCGTAGTTTGCAATGGATGCCGATGAACGCCGATGAGCTACCGTTGTTCCGGTGCCTCTTGAAGTGCATAAATTTACAAACGCATTGTTACGCAAGTTGGTGGTTGGATTTGTATGGCAATAAACTGCTGCAGAACTAAAATTTGTGCCGGTTGATGTGCCGGTTAAGTAAACCGTATTATAATAAATATTGGTTGTAACGGAAGCAGTAGAGTTAATGCTGATGCCCTGAACGGCGAAGGGCACACTAATATTTACTGCTGAGGCGGCCCTTAAATCACCAATGATATTATTAACAACAGTCAACGCTGTTAATACATAACCGCCATTACCCATTACAATTCCATTGACGCTTGGCGTTGTCCCCGAAGCGGAAAGGTCATATATCTTGTTTCTTGAAATGTTCGTACCGCCGTTTGATGCCGAAATATCAATCCCGGAAACGGTTACAAAATTATTCGTTCCACTAAGTGTATTGATGTTATTATTGGAAATGGTGACTGCAGGTATGCTGGAAGAGGTTGAAGCATTTCTTATCCCAATTACATTAAGCCCCGCAGAGGTAAGACTACTGATGGTATTGCCTGTAACGGAAGTGGTGCCTCCTATTGAAGTTATCACCACGCCAGCAGTATAGGCTAAGGTACCATTAGTACTGCTGGAAGTGAGTCCGCTAATAATATTGGGTGATGAAGTGGTGCCAATGGTTACTGTTCCGGAAGCAGCATTACTGATGCCATACACATTGCATGCTGCAGTTGAACTGATACCAACATTTATATTACCACCAATTGTATTACCCGAAACCGTAAAGCTACCAGTTCCCGATACAGTAATACCATTAAAAGTATGAGCAGAACTCACCGGGCTGCTGGTTGTTGAAAAAGCCGCTATTGAATTGTTTTGAATGAGGCAGGTGCTTGGTGACAAAATGTTAACATTAATTCCATTGACTGCTCCTCCACTGTTTGCAACTGTTACCGATATTGGGCCGGTAGCGGGTACCCCAATAATATTTTTTGTGGTGTTGCCAATATTTACATTGCCACCACTCACATAAATACCAGAGAACAACCCGCCAGATGTTGTTGCAGCACTTGAAGAGGTGAGTATAATACCTGCAATGGTATTGTTTTGTACAGACGACAATGTAGCATTCACGTTTAACTCAATACCCATAAAACGATTGCCAAAAGCTCCTGCATAAGTGGTGACACCTGTTGAGCTGCTATTGGCATAGCCAATAATATTGTCACTAATGGTATAGCCACCCCCGGCAGCTAGCTGTATAGCCCGGTGAAAGCTTCCTGCAGTTGCAGTTCTGGTAGCTGTTTGAAAAAATTTATTTCCCGTAATTACCCAGGCAGCACTTCCGGTAGTTGCATTAATGCCACTTGAAGCTGCCACGGCATTGTAATAATCCTGTATGTTATTGTTTGTAATAGCAATTGCTGTGTTGGACGATCCGGCTGCATAAATAGCATAATTGGGTGTGGAAGCAGCTTGGGTAACGGTGTTTCCTGTAATGCTGATGTTTGCATTGGTACCGGTAGAAAAAAATATGGTGCCATCATTGGCACTGGTTGATGATCCCTGGATAATGCAGTTTTGGATGACATTATTTATTGTACCATTTATAAATCTTATGGTGGAAGTTCCTGCACCACCAGCATTGGTATTAACGATGGTAAGCGTATTACCAGCACTGTTTAACCCATCAATGGTTACATTATCGGCCCCATTTAAATTGATAAGTGGATTAAATGCAAGATTACCAGTAACTGTTCTTGCTGCACCACCAAAGGGCTGCACCAGCACAGAAGTATAAGCAGCAGGGGCGCCGCTGGCATTTAATACTGCCGTTGCTGTTTCGGTTGTATTACCGGCAATTGATACCGTTATCGCACCCTGGTGTGTGCCTGCGTTAATGGCGGCAAATGCAGCGGTTATTGTATTATAGGAAGCATCATTTGCCGGATTAGTAGTGGCGTTGACGGTAACCGGCAATACTAAGTAAGTATAGTTACTGCCGCCATTGTTGTTTACATTGAGGGTGTACATATCATGGGCGCCTTGCCCGTAAGTGGTAACATCTGCATCAATTGTTGATTTTGTTGCCGTACTACTGTACACATAATAGTAGATATTTGTACCCGGCGTTTGCGCCGGAATTACTGCAGCACCATTTACCCCAACAAAACTTGCCTGCACAATAGTAGAAGTGGCAAAATTGACAACGGTTGAATATCGCACAAAAATATTTGCCTGTGGCGCTGCAGATGTTGTAATATTTATGGTAACACCAGCAGTTGCCCCTACAGTTGCAGGGGTTTGGGTTACTGCTGAAATAGTTTCAGGATTATAGGTGGTTTCATGCACAGCCATGTTATTATTGGCAGCATTGAAGTTTGAAACATTAAATGTGTAGTAATTATTTGCAGTAACAGCAGGTAAAAAACCGTTTTGCCCACCAGAGCCTGTATTGTATAATGCTGAAGCAGTGCCACCGACAGGATTAATGAATACATTATAATTTGACAGCGTAAGTCCTGCAGTATAAGGCCTCCAGTTATTGGTATAGATAGGTGCTGCCGCAGTGCCAGTTACAAACTCCCAGTTGCGAACACCATTTGCCGCAGCTACAGTAGCCTGTAGCCGGAATTGCCTGAAACCGCCTATAGTATTAAGATTGTAGGTAGTATAAGCGCCATTAACCACCTGGGTGCCAAGTACGGTAGGAAGCTGTGCAATTCCTTTAAAACCTGAAAAAAGCAATACAAAAAAGAATACACATTTATAGAAATCCTTTAATAGAAAGGATTCCTGTAACCAGGCTTTTTTAAATGAAATATATGTAGATAATCGTTTCATATTGCTAATGCTTTATCATATTTGTGAGCGGAAATTCAAGGGGTTCAGAAAGCAGGTACAGCAAGACTTTACAAAGGATATATAGTTCCCCAAAACCAAATTTAAACAAATTCAGGCTGATTTTACCAAAAACAGCATAAATGTTTATACTATGTGCTTTTGCTGTGCCAAATAAATTAATCAAAAATTAAAAGGATACTATTGACAGGACTACATGTTGGCCTGGAGGGATGCTTAAGCGGGGTATCAAATTATGAAGGACGGAAAAGGTATGCCGGAGAAAAAAACCGGAACGCACCCTGAAGAATAGCCGGTTAAATGTATGGGGAATTTAACCGGTTTTAAAATTGATGTGATGACATCCTGTAAATCCAGCATGTCATCACATCATCAATATGGTGCTTCCTAATTTTTACTAGCCACTACCTTGATCACAGATACTTTTTTTATCAGGACCAGTCACTTTCAGTTGATATTTACCCGCAGTCAACGCCTGTGAAGGCCTGATGGAATGTGTAGCGGTTCTGCCGGAATGTGCAATCACTTTATTGCTGATCAATTGCCCATTGCTACTCAATAGCCTGGTATTGTAAATACCTGCCTGGGCATTGCTCAACTGCAATTGTATTTTACTGTATGTAACCGGGTTAGGGAATACATAGCATGAAGGGCCGGATCTTACAATGGTAACTTTTACCACATCACTGTTATCCACTACCCCATTCCGGGATATACTTTTAATGCGGTAATAATAATGACCCGGCTGACTGCATCCAGCCAACTGTAATTAACAGAGCCGGAGTTGCTATCTTCCGGTAATTTTATGCTAACCGTACTGAATACACTACCGTCAGCAGAACGTTCTATTTCATATTTACTGATATTGAATTCTTCAGCTATTTTCCACTCAACTGATATATCACTGTTAAGCATAGACGCATTTATTGCAGTGTACCTGACAGAGCGTTTGAATACAAGCATAAACCTGCAGGCTGCATAACTGCCTGCATCTGCCGTTACTTTGAAATCGATAAAGGTAGTGCCCTCCGTATTTACAGATATCTTCTTTTTTAAGTAAGTGTCTTCCAGGAAAGCGGCCAGCGAAGCTGGTACACTTAAACTGTTCATGATAAACCTGAACTGGTATTATTTCTGCTGCATCCTGCCGGGGTAACAGATTTGCAGATCGCTTCATTGATCTTACCCTGTAGTAACCTACGGGAATATTGTGCCAATTAATTTTAAGTTCAGCTTACAGAGAAAAGGCGCCGGAAAATCCTTCAACTAGAAAATAATGCTGCATACCGGGCCAAAGGCATCCACAACGCTTCTGTGGACACATAAGCCATTTGCTGCTTGCGGACTATTAATTTGTAGTCCTTTTTTGTTGTCAGCGTGCGGCACCTGGGGTTATTGGGAATGAGTTCTAAAAGGAACAATGCCGCTTCATCAGCACCATTGCATTATACGTTGGGTGTAATTTTGAATTATTGTAACACAGCTATTTTTTCTGCTTCCCACTTAGCCCTTCCCCAGCCGGCAATAACATGTTTATCGCTATGATACGAAGAACGAACCAACGGGCCACTTTCTACATAATCGAAGCCCATATTGTACCCGATATCTCTTAACTCTTTAAACTCATCCGGATGCACAAAACGCTGCACCTGCAAATGTTTTTTACTGGGCTGCAAGTATTGACCGATGGTAATAACATCCACTTCACTGTCTGCAAGGTCCTGCAGGGTTTGTATCACTTCTTCTTTGGTTTCGCCGAGGCCCAGCATGATGCCGCTTTTGGTTCGCATACCCCCTTTTTTTAAAGTCCTCAGTGTTTCCATGCTGCGCCAGTATTTTGCCTGTATGCGTACCTGTTTGGTCAGCCTTTCTACTGTTTCAATATTGTGGGATACCACTTCCGGCGCTGCATCAATCACCCGTTGGATACAGGTTGCATCTGCCTTAAAATCAGGTATCAGCGTTTCCATAGTGGTGAAGGGATTTAATGCCTTCACTGCCTTAATGGTGTTGTACCAGATGATACTTCCCTGGTCCTGCAGTTCGTCCCTGTCTACAGAAGTAAGTACGGCATGTTTTACTTTCATTAAATGAATTGCCTCTGCCACCCGTTGTGGTTCATCCCAATCAACGGGGTCAGGTCTTCCTGTAGCTACGGCACAAAAGCCACAACTACGGGTGCAAATATTACCCAGTATCATAAAAGTAGCAGTACCCTCTCCCCAGCATTCTCCCATGTTGGGGCAATTACCACTTTCACAAATGGTATGCAACTTATGTGTATCCACCAAACTGCGCACATGTTTGTATTCTTCACCGATCGGCAATTTTACCCGCAGCCAATTTGGCTTCTTGGTCATTGTTGCTGCAGGTGCCTGCTCTATTACGCCATCTAGTACGGGTAACTCTATCATTGTGTGTTTTACTTTTTTATGGTGGCAGGGGTTAATAGTAGATAGTAGATAGTTGATGGTTCATTCAACTCGTAACTTATCACTAAACACCTGACACCGCATTAACTTTCAACCTTCAACTTTAAACTTTCAACTTTAAACTTTAAACTTTTATCTTTCAACCTTCAACCTCCACCCTTACTTTCTTTTTCCAAAAATTAAGGCTACATAAATATTCACAAAAAATGCTTTGGGTTCTACAAATACCAACTGGGGAATTTTTCTTGTATAGTATTCTGCCGAAACACCTACTTCAATAGCACTTACGACTTCGTTGTAGCGGCCATAGTCGAACCGCAACCCTGCTTTTGCATAAGCGCCGGGGGTTACTTTCATCTCGCCCCATCCTTTACTAAATCCGCCAGATGCCACCGACAGGTACCGGAGCATATCAGACGATGCAAAGGTGGTGCTGTCGGCACTGTCGTATTTTATAGCTTTCCGGCTTCCGCTGGCCGTATCATTTATTTCGAGGTAGTACGGCCGCAGCAGCCCCAATGTGATACCTCCCCCAACGTTGGCAGACACCACCACTCCATTCTTGTTTGTTTTATTACCAAGCAAAAACTGCTGCTGCACTCCTAACTTTAAAGGATAGAAAAAATTGATCTTCCCATAAATAAATGGAGAGGTAGGCAAAAAAGGATTCGTTTGTTTTTGTTCCCTCGGATGTTTGCGTTCTGCAAAATCAAACTGGAACAACAATGATTTTTTTACGGACTGTGCCCTGGCAAATTCGTAGAAGCCGCCATATCCATCATTCACCAGCTTAATACCAAACACACTTTGCTTGCGGTACGTTATCACACCTTCCTCTTCCTGCTTAATGAGGGCATTGATCCTTTGCTTACGTTCGTCTTTCCTGTCCTTTTTTGTTTTTTGCGCCACCACAGGCAGTGTGGTAATCAACACCAGGCAAAAGCATATTATTTTACGCATGATAACTTTTTACTTCAGTAAATTTATGCAAAAATAGTACAATGACAGCTACGATTCTTTATGAAGGAAATTTAAGATGCAATGCTACCCATTTGCAAAGCAGCACCGGTATAGAAACCGATGCACCCACAGATAACAAGGGAAAAGGAGAAAGGTTTTCTCCCACAGACCTGGTGTGTACGGCACTTGGTACGTGCATGATAACGACCATGGCAATTAAAGTTGCTGATTTGGGCATCGAGTTAAAGGGGACTACCGTAGCAGTAAAAAAATACATGCTGAGTGATCCAAGAAGGATTGGTAAAATAGATGTTATCATCACTTATCCCGATTCATTATTGCTGGAAGAAAAAGACCGCATCACGCTACAACGCATTGGCAACAATTGCCCGGTGATGAAGAGCCTGCATCCGGAAATAGAGGTGAATGCAGTATATAAATAAATACTGCGGCATCATGGGCACTGCGCTCGAAGTGTGGGCAATCCAACATTATAGTCAATGGGTATGCCTGAAAAAGATGCCGCTATCTTTTGTCTGAATTAATTCAACCCACCTCCCGAAAAAAAAGGAAGTTAGCGGAAGGGTGCTGTTGTTGCATTTTTGATAAAAACCTGCCAACCTGCAGATCTTGATCCTTCCTTTGGCGCTACCCGGTAAGCTTAGGTGTAACCCTCAGATGTTACCTTTAATTATAACAACCCGTTGGGGCGGCTCCCAACCTTAAGTCAGGACTGGTGAGCGTAAGAACCGGTATTTTAAACCATTGTTGTCCAACTAAATGTCTGAAACCCTTATCAAGTTTACATGACCTCACCCCAACCCCTCTTCAAACGAGAGGGGCCAGAACTATCAACCAGTAAGCATTTGAACGATTAGGTAGCGTTTTAGTCGAACAATAGTGATTTTAAACCATTGTTGTCCAACTAAATGTCTATAACCCTTATCAAGCCTACATTACTTCACCCCAATGACCTTCGCCCGTTCCTTTCGCTCTGCTCAGGAACTCCAAAGCCCGGCTGGCCGAACGGACAGGGAGAGGGGCCAGAACCCTCAACCAGTAAGCACTTGAACGATCACGTAGCGTTTTAGTCGGACAGTAGTGATTTTAAACCTTATAATCAATCTCGTGCAGCATTTGCGTTCTAAACACCTAATCCTACAGGTTAATTCCGCCAATGGTTTACCGGAGCAACTATTTACTTGCGGGGGATTTTAATATCTTATTTCCTATGGCACATTCCAGGCAGCGCTTTTTGTTGCAGTAATTATTTTTTAGCTGGATAAGCGCCTGGGAATCGAAGGCATTTTTTATTTTGATACCTGTTGCGGCAAAGCCTTGGATGATACTGTTCTTTTCTGCTGCGGTTTCTTCCAGCCAGCGAAGGGCCTTTTCTTTGTATTTGTTTTCATTAAGGTATTGCCCGTATACGAACAGGATGGGTATTACCGTATTGATCAAAATATTGTTGATCATTTGTGCCCCCAGGTTTTTTTCCTTAAAGGTGCTTGCTTCATCCAGTAAGTAATGATAGTGCCAGTAATCGTTGGCAGTAACATCCAGCATTTTTTTTACCCCGCTTAATTTTTCTGTTGCTGTAATTGCGGAAAAAAGATGAAGGCTGTTGTGTACGAGCATACTTAACTGGGCCAGCCTTACGGTGGGGAAATTGGAAGGCCTCATGCGCAAAAAATGCAATGGTATTTTTACCGGTACAAGTTGGTATTTCTTTTGCAGAAAAGCATATTCTTTTTGCAACAGTATGCAATAGTCATCTTTAAATTCACCTGTTAATAAACCAGCCTGACCAAAGAGCAATGCTTCTACCTGGTTTACCTGGCTTTTATGTTTTGCCAGTACAGCTAACGGCAACGACCGGGCTATTTTTTCAAAGGGTTCGCTGTTTACTTTTAGGCCAAAATTTTTTGCCAGCAGCCACCAGAAAGTTTCTTCCCAATGGTTGTTGTTGTTTGCCAGGTACGCCATCACCACCTGCGATTTCTCCTGCAATCTTTCTACCAATACCCTTTCCTTCCAATTGGCAAAAGTAAGCTCATCGGTATGCTGCAGGTTATTTTGGCAGGGGATAAAAGTGCCGGCCTGCATTAATTCGTAATATTTTTTCAGCAACAGTTTAGACACTTTGCTTTGCAGTTCCAAAACAGGAAAAGGAAGATCCAGCACAACGTCGTCTTTCCAAACCACATGTAAAATGATATTATTATAGTTACCATCCTTGCTGTGCTGGTGGATTACCCAATCCGACGATTGAACATGCAGTTCCACATTTCCGGCCCAGGTAGTGTCACCGATCTTTATTTTTGCATCCAAAAAGTCGGGGCCCTGGTTCGTATTGTAGTTACCGGCATGAATGATCATGATTGGTTCGCCATCTACCGAAAAAAGTTCGTTGAGATTAAAATAGCGAAACTGCCAGATGAATTGAAGCAGGCGTTCATTCATAAACAATAAAAAATGGATGGTTATAAATAACAAGCTACAGCAGGAATGAAAAATTAACATGGGGAAATTCCCGTTCTGAAGGTGATTTTTCCCGTGCTGGCTACCGCTTACGCATGGTCTTTCTTCTTAAGGAGAAAGAGCGCTACTTAAAATCTTTACTAAATCGGGGGCTTGTCCTAAATCCCTGCTTTGGAGGATGGGGAGGCAGCTAACGCCTGCACCACCCTGCTTACAGGCAAGCCCATTACATTATAAAAATCGCCCTTCACCGATTTGATTCCTGTTACGCCGATCCACTCCTGTATAGCGTATGCGCCTGCTTTATCATAGGGGGCATATTTGTCTACATAAAAAATTATTTGTTCCTCACTCAATGGGTGAAATTCCACTTCAGTGATATCAGCAAACGCTGTTTCTGAATCCTGCGCTATGATTACCACACCCGTAATCACTTCATGTTTTTGCCCGCTCAGCTTTTGCAGCATGCTGATGGCATCTCCCCGGTCTTTTGGTTTCCCGATCACTTCACTGTTCAGCACCACAATGGTGTCGGCAGCCAGGATGGTTTTGCCTGAATGCGCTCCTTTATTAATGAATGCTTGTACCGCCAGTGCTTTATTTCGGGCTATATGAATGGCCACTTCATTCACCGGTAAATTTTCGGGAAAGGATTCGTCTGTTTCTTTTATGATGATTTCGAAAGGAACTTCTGCCCACTCCAGCAATTGTTTGCGGCGGGGAGATTGGGAGGCTAAAATGATGGGTGCAATCGTTTTTGTGTTCATTACTGATTGAAGAAAAAAATTAGAGATATAATTTTAACAGCAGCATAGACAAGATTCCTGCCAGCATCACAAATTTTATTTTACTGCTGATGGTATGGTAGTCTGCTGTGACTTGTGCCTGGTATAATTTTCTTAAAATCAACAGCAGTGATACGATTAGCAGCAGGCAATACAAGGCAGCGGCCCACCAACCGGAGAGCAGCATGTAAAAAACTACCAGTGCTATTGCGCCGGTTAAGACCACCAGCCAAACGCCTGCAAAAACTTTTGCAGCCGGTACACCCCATTCAATGGGCATGGTTTTGCAGTTGTACTTTGTATCACCTTCCATGTCTTCGATGTCTTTCACCACTTCTCTTATTAACGAGATGATAAAAGCAAACCCTGCATACAATGCAGCAAATTTAAAAATACGCTTCATCGCAAAAATGATCCCTGACGGCTGGCTGAGTGTATTGAGGTAACTGGTATTGGTAGCAAAATAAAGTACAATTACCGTCCATGCTGTAAGTGCAGAAATGATGATGTTGCCGGACAATAATTTTTTTTTAAAAGTGGTAGAATAAAACCATAACAGTAAGGTGCAACCGATATTGGCCAGTACAATGATCCAGGTAGTTTTATAGGAAACATACAAACTGACCGCAACGCCGATGGTGCTGATAACGAAGTGCATTAAAATAGCCCAACGGCGGCTGATGATCTTTTCCACTACCATTTTGCCGGGTTTGTTTACCTGGTCGATATTAATATCGAAGTAATCGTTGATAATATAACCTGCTGCTGCAATAAACACAGACGCCAGCACCAGGAAAAAGAAAAGTGCTGTGGTTAGCTTTTGAGGCAACAGGTAATACTGTGCCGGTAAAGAAGGCAAAATAATACAGTAATAAAAAAGCACCTGCGTAAGGGCAATAAACAACAAATTGGGCCACCGGATCAAACGAAAAAAAGAGCCTGTTAATTTCATAATGCTGTTTCAACCGCTAAAATAAGCATTGTGTGCAGATATTGGTGAAGCCGGAATTTCAAATGTGTTAGCTGGTGCAAGTTGCCTGCTTGCCCGGACTGATTTTAGGATAACAAAGGATAAATTGACACTAACAACCAGGGTGGGATGGAAAAAAGTTCCAATCAATTGACAGCGGGAAGATGCCCACAGGTAAACGGATGAATGGATGGCCGGATGGAAGACGAAAACACGGTGAGGGTATGTGCCCGGGCTTGTGCCGGATTGGAAACGACAGCCGTAATATTAATAGTTTAGTAATAAAGTGGCGTTAAAGTCATGCTATCATCTATGTTTAGCGGGTTTAGGAGTTTAGATGAAGACCTAAATAATACCGATTATACCAGTATTTAGTGCAATGTAATTTCCTATACCGAAAAATCGGCACAGGTCGGCATAATACCATCTAAAAATTTATCTATAGCCCTTTGGGATTTAGTAAATCAAGAGGGTATAACAAACCATTAGTAAAAGACCAGATAAGATTTTCCGCTGACAGCCCCCAATTAAAAACCCCGGCAACTGCCAGGGTTTCTATTATGTAACTCTTAAAACTAATTTATTTATGCCCTCACTTTTACAGGTGCTTTTTTCTTTACATTTTTCAGGGCGGCGTCAATTGCCTTGCTGATCTCTTCATAGGTAACTTTTCCTTTAAACAGTTCGCCATTAACAAAAAAGGTAGGTACGTCTCTTACGCCACGGTTGAGACCCTCTTTTATATCGCCCTGCACCTGCCATCCGTAAGTGGCATTCACCAGTTCATCGAGGAACCTTTTGTTTTGTACTCCTGCTTCTTTGCTGTGCAGCTTTAAACTGGTGGTACCCAGGTTGCGGCGGTTGGCAAAAAGGATATTGTGCATTTCCCAAAACTTGCCACTTTGTGCCGTAGCTACTGCCGCTTCACCGGCTTTTAAGCTGCGCTGGTGTATATTGGTCATTGGAAAATGACGGAAGTTAAATCTTACTTTTCCTTCATATTCCTCCAAAATTTGCTTTACTACCTCGTTAGCTTTTGCACATGCTTCACTTTCATATTCGCCAAATTCTTCTAATGTTACCGGTGCAGCAATGTCGCCGACAAACACGTCTCTTGGTTCAATAATTTCTACGATTTCTTTTTTAAATGCCATAACTGTATTTTTTTTATTTGCCTTAAATCAACCAGTAAACTGATAATTTTAAGGCCTGGTGATTGTGTCCGTTTTATCAAGTCAGGTTGTTAACTATTTGGTTTACACAGCACTGCCGGATTTTTTTGAAAGCGGTTGAAGATAATATAATTTATTTCTCCAAGCGAACCATTTGTACTTTTTTCCCTAACACATTATCAACAATACTGATAACCAATTGTTTATTTTGCTATAAAATCAAAAGTTTTAACCCTTGATTAACTAATTATCCGTGTTTAGCCTTTAATTTTTTCCAGGACGGCCTCATTGCGAAAAACTACGGTTCCGTCAAATACATCTACTAAAACGGGCTTTGTTTTGTCTATGTCCCCGGCCAGTATCCGTTTACTTAACTGGTTCACGATTTCCTTCTGTATCAGTCTTTTTAACGGCCTTGCGCCAAACTGGGTATCGTACCCATTTTCTGCCAGGTAATCAAGTGCATATTCCCCAAATTCCAACTGTATACCCGACTGGGCCACCAGGGCTTTGAGCTGATCGAGCTGAATTCGTATGATTCCCTTTATCTCCTTCTTCATCAGCGGCTGAAACATGATGACCTCATCTATCCTGTTTAAAAATTCGGGGCGGATGGTTTGCCGGAGCAAGGCGATTACTTCTGCCTTGGTACTTTCCACCACCTCATCTTTATTTTTCTCAGTTACTTTTTCAAAATTTCCCTGGATGATATGACTGCCCATATTGCTGGTCATGATGATGATGGTGTTCTTAAAATTCACCACCCTGCCTTTATTATCGGTTAAGCGGCCATCGTCCAGCACCTGCAGTAATATATTGTATACATCCGGATGTGCTTTTTCAATTTCATCGAGCAACACCACACTGTATGGTTTACGCCTTACCGCTTCTGTCAATTGCCCGCCTTCATCATACCCAACATAGCCCGGAGGTGCACCGATGAGCCTGCTAACTGAATGTTTTTCCTGGTACTCACTCATATCAATTCGGGTCATCATGCTTTCATCATCAAACAAATAGTTGGCCAATGCTTTTGCCAGTTCTGTTTTACCCACCCCGGTGGTACCGAGGAAGATAAATGAACCGATGGGCTTTTTAGGATCCTGCAACCCGGCCCTGCTCCTGCGGATGGCATCACTTACCGCTTCAATTGCTTCTTCCTGCCCTACCACTTTTTTGTGCAGTTCCGCTTCGAGGTGCAGCAACTTTTCCCTTTCACTCTGCATCATCCTCATCACTGGTATCCCGGTGGACTTGGCAACACTTTCTGCAATATCTTCTGCATCCACTTCTTCTTTCAACAAACGTTTTTCACTTATTTCATCCAGCAGGGTTGCCTGGTCGGCAATAATTTTTTCCTGCTCCTGCACTTTGCCATAGCGTATCTCTGCTACCCTTCCATAATCACCTTCCCGCTCTGCTTTTTCTGCAGCGGATTTTAAATTTTCTATTTCACTTTTGGCGGATTGTATTTTCTCCACTACTTCCTTTTCCTGCTCCCACTTAGCTTTAAATGTATCCCGCTCCACAGAAAGGTTGGCTATATTGGTGTTTAATTCTTTCAGTTTTATTTCATCATTCTCTCTTTTGATGGCCTCCCTTTCAATTTCCAACTGGCGTATTTGTCTTTCCAGTTTGTCAAGCTCTTCGGGCATGGAGTTCATTTCCAGCCTTAGTTTGGCAGCGCTTTCATCAATGAGGTCGATGGCTTTGTCGGGTAAAAAACGATCGGTAATATAACGGTGTGATAACTCCACTGCCGCAATGATGGCTTCATCTTTTATCAACACGTGGTGATAATTTTCGTACCTGTCTTTCAATCCACGAAGGATCGACACAGCATCTTCCACTGAGGGTTCATCTATCAGTACTTTTTGAAAACGGCGTTCCAGCGCCTTGTCTTTTTCGAAGAATTTTTGGTACTCAGTTAATGTTGTGGCACCTACTGCCCTCAGTTCGCCTCTTGCCAACGCAGGCTTCAAAATATTAGCCGCATCCATGGCGCCATCACCGCCACCAGCGCCTACCAGGGTATGAATTTCATCAATAAATAAAATGATCTCCCCATCGCTGGAACCCACTTCTTTTACCACAGTTTTCAATCTTTCTTCAAACTCGCCTTTGTATTTTGCCCCTGCAATCAACTGTCCCATATCGAGGGCATATATGATTTTTGATTTCAGGTTTTCGGGTACGTCGCCATTTACAATACGCATGGCCAGACCTTCTGCTATGGCGGTTTTACCCACACCGGGTTCACCCACCAATATTGGGTTGTTCTTACTTCTTCTCGATAAAATGTGCAGGGTCCTTCTTATCTCTTCATCTCTTCCAATCACGGGATCGAGCTTGCCATTCCTTGCCATTTCGTTGAGGTTCTTTGCATACTTGTTTAGCGCATTGAATTGTGTTTCCTGTGTTTGGGAAGAAATGGTAGACCCTTTGCGCAAATCTTTAATGGCCGCAATCAATCCTTTCTCAGAAAGGCCTGCATCTTTCAACAGCTTAGCGCTATTATCATTTACCTGCAATATTGCCAGTAACAAATATTCTACACTCACAAACTCATCACCAAAATTTTTCAGCGCTGCCGTTGCTTTTAAAATAACGGTATTCATATCACGGCTTACTGTTTGTGCCGGCTCGCCTGATTTTACTTTTGGTAATTTATTAATGCTTTCATCAATTTTTGTTTCAACAAAAATTACGTTCACATTATTCTTCTTCAGCAAAAATTCTATTGGCGAATCCTCCTCGCTCAGCAATGCTTTCAGCAAATGTTCTGTTTCGATATTTGGGTTCTGGTTATTGAAAGCCAGTTGCTGTGATTGGGCAATGGCTTCCTGGGCTTTGATAGTGAAATTATTCAGGTTCATATTCAAAAATGTTTTAGGAAAAATTATCAATAGGGACAGTGACAAAACACGGTCACAAAAATGTCAACAACGAGTCAACTGCCCGTTCAAAAAATTAAATTCTTTAAAGCTGTATCGTCAAATGATACTCCAATAAAAAAAATCAGCAATTATGTCGCACAAAATCAAATTCTTCTGCCGCAAGTGCAGCCTTTAATGCATATTACTGTTAGTATTACAGGTTGCCTATCGGTGAAGCACTGGTAATGGCATTGGAGAGAAGGGAAATAAAACAGCGAGTCGCATGGGCAATTATTTACCCGTGATGACCGGAACGGGAAAAGGAGAACACCCTAATTGCAGATTTGATCGAGCATTAAAAGAGAGGGTCTGGATGAATAAAGTCAAAGGGCTGCACCGCTAAATTGATGGTTTGAAAACCCTGCCTCTTTTTATTCAGGCACAGCAATTCAACAATTTATCCATTCAGCAGTACAACAATATGCCAATTCAATAGCTCAATTTTTCACAAGCACTATTTTAGACCTGTCTGCTTTGGACATGGTATCAAAAAATTCCACCAATGCAGGATAGTCGGCAGCAGGAAAAGTAGCTTCATCCTGGCGTCGTGACCGGGTGAGGGAAATGCTGTTATCTGTTACTTTAAAACTGATGCTGTAACTGCCGAATTTATTTTTAATGCTGATATCTTTTGGCAGCGACTCTACTGTATAACCCTGGGGCACTGTTATAAATATGGAGTCAACATCGATGTAACTGCTTTTGAAAAGGATATCAAACCGCCGTTCACTTTTTGCCGGCAATTTAAACTCTTTATTAAAAAGATTGGGTGCTATAAATAACCGCTTTCCCGTTACAGCAGCATAATTAGGGCAAGCTATTTTTAATGTTTCGTCCATGGCCGGAATTGTTCCTTTCACTTCTTTGTAAGCAATTTTCTCCACTTTATAGGTAGGCAAGTTCAAAGCCCTGTTCAAATATTTTTCCCGCTGTTCCTGGTTAGCTCCATTCAGCAGCATATGCTGTTGCTCCTGTTGAATACCGGTAGCATGCGTCCATGCATCTGCGACCAAGTTTCCCATTTCATCGACGGAGGCAGTAATTTTTCTTATCTGCAAATTGTCATTTGCGGTGTACCGGGGCGTATTTACCAATTTGCCCCCATCCTCCGTTATCAGCAGTGCTTTGCGATTGCCTGTAAAGGTGCCTGCATAACCTGCACTTGTTGTTTGGTCCGTACATTCCAACCATACAGAATCTTTATCGCCGGGCACACAGGTAACCACATGATTGAAATAATGCCTTGGGAAATCTTCATACACATGCGGGAAATTTTCTCCTCCATAAATTACCGCAGGATATGCGGTTACGCCGGCTTCTTTCAGCATGCTGACCATGTAATTGCTTAATGCTTTGCAATCGCCGTATTTTTTTTCTGCTACATACTTTGCTTCAAAAGGCTGCAGGCCACCAATGCCCAACTGGATACTGATATAATGCGTGTTTTGCTGGAGAAAATTGTACAGCACTTTTATTTTTTCTTCCCTGGATGACAACGCATCGGCTAATTTATGCACTTCGGCTTTGATATTTTCGGGCAATATATCCCGTCCCTTGTATAAGGATGCATAATATTTTCCATAATTATCCCAGGTGCTTAAGTTGCCTTTGTAGCCGCCATATTCAAAATCGTTGGGACCAGCCAATACCACAGGCGTAAGCCTTGACAATGGCAGTTGAAATAATTCATGATCTATCGCCGGCAAATTACCCGCCTGCCAGGTAAGTATTTTTGTATTCCCTTTTTCCACAATTACCGGCTCTTTTGCTCCATTGATCAGTTTATAGCGCAGTTTATAATCAGCGGGCATCTCAATGATGTAGCTGCTGTTTTGCACGGCATAATTATATCCCTCTATTGGCTGCCAGGCAGGAAATTCATAAATTCCGTTATACTCCTGCTCGTCTTCGTATTCTACGGTGTAAGGGTAGGCTTTATAATAAAAATTATGGCTTTTTATCCTCCCGTCCGCTGCTAAACTAAAATTGTCATTGTAAGCCACATCTTCCATTTCCTTTTTCTTTACCGACTTAATTTGTTTGCCGGATGCATCAAACAGTTTGCCCGATGCTTCTGAAAGCTTTTCAAAATTATCATACAAATTATAGTAGCCAGCAAAAGCATTTCCACTTTCATTTAACACCGTGTAAGCATACCGGTGTTTTACCGTAGCAGATTTGATGGAATGAATGATAATCCTTGTTTCTTCTATACGCTGCACCGCATCCGAATGTTTCAGCAGGGAATCTGGAATTAAAACTACACTGTAATTTTGTGCAACTAAAACAGTGCTGACCAGGAACTGTATAACGAGGAGGAATAGTTTCAAAATGATTACTTTATTTTTTTAAATACAATTTGTTCTGCTTCTTTGCTCACAACATAGCCATAAAAATCCCTGAGCGTCTGATAATCTTCACTAACGAAATTCGCCTTTTTCAACATTATCCTGCATCTCATCTGTATCATTTTATCATCTGCCTTTACCAGGTATTCAAACATACCTTCATCTTCATTGAGTTTAATACGGGCCGATTTTGGCAATTCTTCTACCTTATACCCTGTTGGTATTTCCATATTTAGCGTATAGGTGTCATCGATGGTGTAAGGCATTTCTACCGGGTAAATACGCTCGGTAGCAGTAAACGGATTTTTTGCTGATGCCTCCCCGATCACCGGATTAAAATAAATGATATCCCCATGTTGAAATGAGCTGAGGTTAAAATCAAAGTGCACTGTTACAGGCGATTCTATTGACTGAATGGAATCTACCTCCATATTGCTGATCTGGAATTCTCCGGGAAAAGATTGCTGCAATGTTGTCTTGTACCTGTTTAACCCCGATTCAGCAACTGTATTTTTTGTATTCATTGATTCAAAGAAGCCCATGTTATTTGTGTAACTCCCCTCTACTGCGTTTTCGTTATTGATAATAACAACATTTACCATCCTGCTTTCTTTGATGGAATCTGCCTCAAAAGAAATGGCCGTGGTATCTTCGGCAATTACCCGGGCATGTCCATTGTAGCATTTGGATGGCAGTTTACCAAACGGCAAAAAGGGAGTTGTGGCATCCAGGAAGTAATTCCTTGAATTGATATTTACTTTACCAATTACATAATCGAGCTTTTCCATCAACGGGTAATCTTTTGGATTGCGCCCAACCGCTCTTGTACTTAATACTACCGGCGAAACCGGCAAATTCCTGCGGCTCAACATAGCAATCAATAATAAATTGATATCTCCAACCGTACCACTTTTTTTCTTTACCACATCCTGCAGGGATGTTTTTATAAACTTACTATGCTGGTCGGTGCAGGTGTAGTTATTCTGCACATGATAATAAATTTTTTTTGCAGCCTCGAGCGTGCCATCTGTTTCACTCACTACATCGCGGAGTAACTTATCAAGCCATCCATTGCCTTTAAGCAGGTATTGCCCAAAGTCTTCTCTTTTCATCAATTGTTGTGTTACCTTTTTCCAGTTACTTAATACATCATGGTAGTTTTCACCATCATAGGTATTAGACAACTGAAAACTGATTTTGTCAATAAAATTAACCGGCGAAGAGATGTAATTTTCCACATAAAAAACTGGCAGATCAATCATTACCCACCGGTGCATGGTGGTAGGGCTTGATACCGAAAATATTTCATTCTCCGTGCTGGCGTGTCCACCAATATTCCGCTCTCTTGAGATGGAATAATTTTTAAATCCTTCGCTGCTTTTGTCGATGAAATATCTGTGGTACCCCTGGAAGAAAGTCATATAATTTAATAATCCCGGAATGTTTACGTTATACTCGCTCCAAAGGGTAGGACAGTGCGTTCTTTGAAACTCCCATGCCGGAAGGTTGAATTCAAAATCAGATTTGATGGTGTACGAATAATCAATGATTGAGCCTTCACTGACGGCAGGCATAGTAAATTTTTTAGACAAATGGTTCTTGTCAGTTTTCTCTTCAAATATATCTTTTGCATTTAAAGTGGTTTCAGATACAGTGCCATTTTGATAATTGTATGTTACTGCTGCCAGTTTTTCCACCGTTTCTTTACTGTTATCAATTTGATATAAGAAAATTTCCACTGTAGCCAGGTCAAACCCTTTCCTGTTGATGATCTTTATTCTTTTCCTATGCTTGAACACATAACTAAACCACCCTTGCCTATTGCCTTCAAATGACACATCGCCTTTATCAAACAGCACTACCGCATTGGTATTAGCGTTTATCAGCGTGGAACTAACGGTAAAGTCTGCATCTTTTATTTTGCCGAAATTTACGGGAGCCTTATCCTGTGCCATCGCATTTGACGTAAATAAAAAAAACAACGCAGGCATCAACGTGTGACGGTAAAAAAAAGCTTTTTTACTGATCCATTGAATAAGTTTCATAGTGGCTACTTGATTTTTTTAAACACAATCTGCTCTGCCTCCTTACTCACTACAAAGCCGTAAAAATCGCGAAGGGATTGATAATCTTCATTGCTGTAAGTAGCTTTTTTTAATACCAGACTGCACCGCATCTGGATATTTTCGCCTGTATTTGAAATCAGGTATTCAAACATCCCTTCATCGTCATTTAGTTTAATGCGGGCAGATTTTGGCAATTCATCTACCTGGTAGCCTTTCGGTATATCCATATTCAGGGTATAGATATCATCAATGGTGTAGGGCATCTCTACCGGGTAAAAACGTTCTGCTGCGGCAAAAGGGTTCTTCTTTATTGCTTCACCCAGCATCGGGCTAAAGTAAACAATGTCTGCATCACCAAAGGATTTCAGTTGCATATCAAATTTCAACGATACAGGCTCATCTAACAGTTTTAAAGAATCTACCTGGATATTGCTGATTGTTGTTTCCTCCGGGTATGATTCCTGCAACGATTTTTTGTAATCTGCAATGTTTGTTTTAGCCAGTTGATTTCGCAGGTCCAGCGATTGGTAGTAGCCCAGGTTGTTGGCAAAACTGCCTTCCACGCCTCCCTTATCCATATTTGAAATGAATACAATGGTGCTGCTGCTTTCATTTAATGAATCGGCTATAAAAAAAACAGGCGTTGTCTCTTCGTTGATGACCCTTGCATGGCCGTTGTAAGCCTGCAATGGTAGTTTATTGAACGCAAGACGGGGCCTGGCCGCATCGAGGTAATAAATCTGATCATTGATCGTAACCTGTGCCACTACATAGTTATATTTATCCATTAAAGGGTATAATTCATTGGTAACGCCATGGCTACGGGTACTGAGGATTACCGGGTCGGCAGTTATCTTTTGATTACGCAGCATCGCAATGAGCAGCATATTAATGTCGGCAACCGTACCACTTTTATCTTTAAAAACATCCTTTAAATTAGCAGCGGACGTATAAAACCGGTTGTAATTTGTACAGGTAAAATTATCTCTCAGGTATTCGTAGATCTTTTTTGCTTTTTCTTTTTGCAGGGTGGTTGTTTTAATAATACCCGGCATCTCGGCATCCAGCCAGTTATTGGCCCTTTTAATGGGCACACCAAAATTTTCACCTTCCAGCAGGTTTCTACTTGCTTTTTCCCATGTATTCATAACTGGTTCGGGCAACTGGCGGGGATATGCAATTTCTTTCAATTGAAAATCCATTTTGGCAATTGAATTATCGATGGTGGTAGTATAAGCCTCTTCTTTAAGACCTGGTACATTTTTCATAACCCAGGTATGGTAGTCGATGGAACCTTCCACTTTATGTGTTTTTAACCCGGAACTCGTTACCAAATACGTTCCACCCTCCCGCTCAACATGCTCAACAAATGAAAAGCTAATTTGGGCGGCATCCACCTTGTTTATAAAAAAAGGCTGATATCCCTGCGACAGGATCACATATTTAAAAAACTCGGGGATGTTGGCATCATACTGGCTCCACAACACAGGATACTGTCCCTGGAATGACCAGGGCTGGAAGTTAAAAATGAAGTCAGATTTTACCTCGTAAGCATATTCAATAATACTGCCTTCCTTTACAGCAGGAAAAGTAAATTTCTTTACTACAAAATTTTTACTGGCTTTTTCCGTAAACACGGCTGATTTTTCCAGTTTGGTTTGCACCACTTTTCCATTCTCAAGATTGTAAGTATAAGCGTCCAGGTCCTCCAGCTTTTCCGATTTCCCATTGTCGCCTATGTACAACGAAATGCTGACAGTGGCAGCATCAAAACCATTTTTATTGATGATCTTGATACGCTTTTTGTCTTTGAACAATAAAGAAAAAGTTAATTCGGCTGCATTGGCTACAAACTCAGATTTACCTACATGGGCCACCACCACAGCATTAGTGCCGGAATCTATTAAAGGGGATTTTACATCAAAATCGGCCACCGTTACCTTTCCAAATTTTATTGGTAATTTGTCCTGCGCCAGCAACTGAATTTGAAAAATTGAAATGCACAGAAGTATGCTGAGCTGTTTTGCCGGATACTTCATAAGCGTATAGGGGTTTGGTTATAAG